>CBJMC01400__coassemble_722_pt1 | contig 37772 bp, 34 predicted proteins | sample CBJMC01400__metabat2_high_PE_029 | metagenome-assembled genome bin CBJMC01400 | reverse complement strand
CTTATATTCATACTTATCCACCGCATTCACCTCATCGAAAATAATGTTTTATCGATTTCTTAGCTCCCCCTGCGTCTTCCTGACACAAAGCGCTACTCTTTCCCTAGTTTACCATATGAGCTGCTCAATGTCAAAAAAATGCACCCTCAATTGACATTGAAGATGCATTTTATGATTTATTTAATTTTTTCATTATTATTATTTTATATTTGAAATCGGAGGCAAATACTTGATTTTGTTCCTGTGAGACCTCTGCCGGTTTGCTATTATAATTCGCGGTTGATTTATTAAGACCAACTTACTAAATCTTCCCTCCTTTAATAACAAATTGAGGTTCATAGTAAAATCCTTCTGCATTCGGCTTTCCGTCAGCTCCGGTACCATTTTATCTCTATAAATAATCTCTCAGTTATTATTCCTATAATCGTTCACCTGAAGCAGTACCATAACCCGATATTCCAACAGCCTACTGAATTATTGCTTCTATAACTATATATCATTTATTATAAAATGAATATTCTACTCAATGTTTCTTTACACATCTTTCGAAATTTTACTATATGTGGTATCTATATTCAATACGTCTGCAGATGTTAAATCTCTTGATTTTCATCCAGATTCCGAACTCTCCGATCAAATTATCTCACTTGTACTTATTTCTGGATTATTAATCTTTATCTACAGCAAAGGTCTCTTGCATCACAGGAACTTCCATCTGCCGTACCACTGACATATTGATTATTAACTGAAACTATACTGTCCATTGGACTGACCTCCTGTTGCCCTGTATTTTTAATCTAATCGAACACCTGATAATTTATGTTCTCTTAGATAAATATCCATCTGAGATGTTTTTCTTTTGTACTTTTGTATCTCTTTTGGATTGACTTAATAATACCATCCGAGCTTGTATTTGTCAACACATTTTATTATTTTATTTTAAATAAATTTATTATTGTATGTTTTTATATGAATTTTCTGATAATTTAAAGACCTTTTGGACATAAATCATGCCGGATATACTATATATAGATTCCGGATAAGATATTGACAGACTTTTCAGACAGGCTTTTCAAAAAGGGACAGGGCAAAAGTTAATTCGGGACGTAGTCAAATTAAATTTGACTACGTCCCGAACCAAATTTTCACAGAATACACGTTATTTTCATCAAATGTATACAATTCCCCCTGATGCATTTTCACCATCTTCTCCGTGCTCTTAAGCCCGATCCGGTTGCTTTCCACCTCCGCAGCGTCTTTCTTCACCGTATTTGCAACGGTTATCCTGATTCTTCCTCTGTCGGGAGACAGCTCCACGATCACCGGACCTGATTTATCGCCATACTTCAATACATTGGAAAACAGATTGCTGAAAATCCGTTTCAGCATGATCTCATCCCCGAACATATATTGCCTTCCCGGATGGAGCGCCATTTCCACACGGAATCCCGCCAGTGTAATAAAATCGCAGTTTTCCCGGAGGATATTCTCAAGAAGAGCGACCGGGATCTGTCTGAGCCGGGCGGTTTCGGTATCTTCATATACGAGGGCGTACTCAAACATACGGTCTGTCAGGGCGCGGATATCTCCGGTCTTTTTCAGGCATCGGTCTATATATTCTTCCTGCTTCTCCGGATCTCCTTTTTTCAGCTTAAGCACTTCCAGATAACCGTTAAGCACAGTGAGCGGCGTCCGCAGGTCATGGGACATTGCCGTGATGAGATCCTGATTTGCCCGGCGGTTCTCCTCCTCCCGGGTAATATTTTCATCCAGTGTCTTCCTCAGACTGTCCAGCTCCGCCGCCAGTATCCCGACCTCATCCGCTCCGCAGGACGGAACCGGACGGGACAGATCCCCCAGAGACATTCGTGTGATTGCCTCCTGTACTCTCAGGATCCGGCGGATCACCCTGCCGATAAAAATGAGGATGACTGCAAGAAAGATCAGCACGCACAGCGCAACGATAGTGATCGTGTAAGGATAGGTAAACAGTGCTCTGTGATAGGAACGGTATTCCACATAGAATGTCCCGTTCTGAAATTCGACAATCGCGTGTCCCACCCGTTCTCCAAGCCTGGACATGCTCTCGTCTGTCAGTGTCCCGTACAAAAGTCTGGACAGGACTGCCGCCAGGCGGCCGCAGTAATACAGATCCCCATCCTCTCTGTATATCGACACGGAAGTGTAGCCATCCCCTGTCATCACATCAAAAAAGCCTTCTATCTCATCCCACTGCGCTTCTTCAAGTTCCAGCGGCACCCTATATTTCACAGCCTCTGCTCTCAGCTTCCCGACGAATTTCTCCTCGTCAAAAAATGTCACAATTCCAGTCTTTTCCAGAAAAAGGCATACAGCTCTCTGTGAAACCCAAAGTGCATTATAAACGGAAAGACTCACCGTTGCCATCACCAGGATCAATACTGCCAGTTTTGTCCGGATCTTCCATTTTGCCAGTCTGTGCTCTTCAAAAAACTGCTTCCATTTTTCTCTAATCACAGCGGTATCCCCTTCCCCATACGGTCCGGATCACCGTCGGATTCTTGGGATCGTCCTCAATTTTCCGTCTCAGATTCCTTATGTGGACCATAACCGTATTATTTGCCCCATAGTAGTAGGGCTCTCCCCAGACGGACTCGTACAGATGCTCTGCAGAAAAAATCTGGTGCCTGTTTTTCGCAAGCAGGTGCAGCACCGCATACTCCGTATCTGTCAGGTCGATGACATGCCCGCCCCGGCTGACACAGGACCTTGTCTCGTTAATCTCTATATCAAAGATTCTGATTATCGAATCCGCAATTTCTTCCGTTCCGGCCGGATATCCGGTGCCTGCCTGGCCCTGCGCATTTCTCCCGTCTTTTCCCTGATAGACCTGATACCGCCGTATCATCGCTTTAGCGCGGCTGACCAGCTCATTATAGGAAAATGGTTTTGCCAGGTAATCGTCACCCCCGCTTGAAAACCCAAGCATCTTGTCCCCTTCCTGTGTCTTTGCACTCAGGAAAAGAATCGGTGCGTTGCTGTTCTTTCTGATCTCCATGCAGGTCTGATAGCCGTTCATGCCGGGCATCATAATATCCAGAATAATGAGATCGAATTCCCGGCTCTGCACCTTTTCCAACGCCAGACTCCCGTTTTTGGCCTCGTGGATCTCAAAGCCTTCTCCCCCCAGAAGGATCCGCAGGACTTCCCGTATTTCCGGGTTATCATCCACAATAAGAATTCCCGGCTTTTCACTCCCGTGCTCCATCTTTTTCTCCCTTCTCTTTTCATCTTCCTCTGTCATTATACACATTTTTAATATTTATGCACTTCTTCTTAAGAATTCTTTAGAATCTCTTCGGGCCTTTATTAAGAAATCACAGCTACTCTATAGTAAAACAGATGCAGCACAAAATACTGCAAAAACAACCGGAAGCGAGGCAAAACTATGACATCGATTTTTATTGGGAATAAAACGGCTGTCCGTAAGGACTCCGCACGCACTATCCTGCGGAGCCTGTCTGTACCGGCGGCGCTTATCCTGATTTTTATTCTTCTGATTACCCTGAGTGTTCCTGAGGGATGTATCTTCGGCTCCCATGTAGACTGGCTGAGCCAGCACGCCGCACTGGCTGAAACGATCCGGAATGCCTGTCTGGAACAGGGCACCATCCTTCCCTCCTGGCTTGAACTTGGCGGCGGCAGCAACGGATACATGTTTTCTTATTATGGATTCCTGCGCCCGGACATCCTGATCGGCTGCCTGCTGCCCCAGGTTCCGATGATCCGCATACTGACCGCCTGTATGCTCGCCATATACCTGGCATCGGTTCTGCTCTGCTACTGCTTTCTGCGGACAGAAGATATTGCGGTTCCCTTTGCCTTTGGTGGAAGCGTCCTGTTCATGACAGCCGGGTGCATGTTCCACATGCACCGTCAGGTAATGTTCGTCAGCTATATGCCTTTTCTGCTCCTGGCATTTCTGTGCATCCGCAGGAAACGGCTCCGCTGGCTGCCGCTCTGCCTCTGCCTGATCTGGCTCCACAGTTTCTACTATATTATCGGGGTGCTTGCTGCGGTGGGCTGGTACTGGCTTTCCGTGGAAGGCAGGGATTTCCGCCGGAAATATTTTCTGAAAGGATTTGTAAGTTCCACGGTCCTTTCCGCAGGTATGGCGGCGGCTCTTCTGATCCCCACCGGGCTTGTCATCCTGGAACACCGGCGGAGCGGAAGCAGCCCTTTCCTTCCGGAACTGTTCGGCCCCAATGTGGCGTTCAATAACCTGCTGTTCAACGAATACGGCATGGGACTGTCCTTTATCTGCTTTTATGCCATACTTGCGGGACTGGGGCGGAAAAAATTCCGCAGATGGAGCATCCTGTTTCTCCTCCTGGGCCTGTTCGGAATCTTTTCCTACCTTCTGAACGGTACCCTGTATGCACGCCCGAAGATCCTGATTCCGTTTATGCCGCTGGTGATTCTGCACTGTGCCCGGTACTTTCAGGAGGCATGGCACCGCGTCCAGATCTCCCGGGAGGAGAGGCTCCCGGCAGGACAGGCAGGTTCAGAAGAAAACCCGTTTCCCCGGTGGCCCTTTGCCGTGATGATCCCGGTTGGCCTCCTGTGGTTCAGCCAGGCACAGTTTCCCATGATCCTGCTGGAACTTTTCCTGCTCCTGTGTCTCTGTATCCTGCTGAGACATGGCCGGTTTTTAAAAACACGCCCCGTATTCAGGCGGCTCCCCGGAATTGTCCCGGGTGCCCTGGCCCTGCTGCTGGCACTGACCGCACCGGTAGGACTGTATCTGACAACAGCTCAGACGGAGGAATGGGTCTCCGCTTCCGAAATCAGTGCCGGACTTACGAAAGAAGAAGCCCAGGCACCGGATCTGGATACCCGATACCGGTTCGACAGCCTGATCAGCCCCCTGGAGAGTTCCAACGAACTGATCCGCACCGGGCAGCCACGGAGCAGTATGTATTCCTCCATCACGAACCGGGATTATTCCGGCCTTTATTACGATACGCTTATGACGCCCATCCGCATCAACAACAGAGTTGCCATACTGACATCGGACAATCCGTTTATGACCAACCTGATGGGCGTCCGCTACCTGGAGACCGCAAAAGACAATATTCCCGCCGGATATGAGATTCTCTTCGAATCCGGAAATACCGTTGTGGCAGAGAACAAACAGGTTCTTCCCATCGTGTATTTTACCGGGGACACAATATCACAGGAAGAATATGACACCCTGGGCCCCTATGAAAAACTGGATGCTCTGACCCGGTACACCATCGTGGATGGCGCCGGCAGCAGTACACCCTTTTGCTCAACAATGGAAAGCTGGGAACCGGATCTTAAGCTGTCGGATCTGCCCGAAGGTCTCTCTGTGGAAAAGACTTCCGCCGGCTATGAGATCCATGCGGAACAGAACTGTACCGTCACTGCAGAGATCCGCAACCCTGTTCCCGGGAAGATTGTACTGCTTGAATTTCAGGTTGACAGCCTGACCAGCAGATCCGTCGTGATCGACATCAACGGAATCCGCAACAAGCTGTCCAACCGCTTTGCCCCGTATCCGAACGGAAACAACTGCTTTCACTATCAGTTTTCCCCGAAGGACGGCGGGAGCGTAACCCGGCTTGAGATCTCGCTGCCCAAAGGCCGTTACATCCTCAGCGGCTTTACCTGGCATCTGTACGACCAGAAATTTCTGCAGGAGAAATCATATACACCCCTGGAATCTTCCGGGAAAACCGGCTCAGAGATCTCCGGGAAAAATATCTGGTCCCGGACGGTACAGAGCGGAACCATTCACGCAGAGACGGACGGATATCTTGCCACATCCATCCCCCTGCAGAACGGTCTGGAGATTCTGGTGGACTCAGAGCCCTCCGATCTGATTTCCGTAAACGAAGCATTTGCCGGAACATTTGTGGAAGCGGGAACCCATACGGTTGAAATCCGCTTTACCCCGCCGGGAAAAGCTGCCGGATGTATTCTCAGCATCCTGTCCGTATGCGGATACGTGCTTTTTTTGATTCTCCCGGGCCTGAGGCTGCTTCTGGCAGAAAACATCTGTCCAAACGCATGTATTGCTGCCGGTAAAAAGGGCAGCTCCAAATCTCATACAGAAAGAAGGATTCCCATGAAACTGAAAAAAGAACTTGTCACTTACATCTTAAGCGGAGGCATTACCACGGGAGTGAACTATGTTCTCTATGCCGCGCTCCTGTCGGCACATATTCCATATCTTGCCGCCAACAGCATCGCTTGGACGGGCGCAGTCGTGACGGCATATGTCCTGAACCGGATGTGGGTCTTCCGATCCGGGAACCGCGTTCTGCACGAACTGATATCGTTTGCGGGGCTCCGTTTGCTCACCCTGGCGGCAGAAAACTTCCTGCTCTGGCTGCTCATCAGCCGGCTGAAGTTTCTCCCGTTTCCCGCAAAACTCCTGGTCAGTGTGGTGACAGTGGCCGGCAACTACGTGCTCTGCAAATATGGTGTATTCAAAAAGTCTGCTGATAAAAAGGAGGAGATCTGTCATGGATAAAATCAGCATTATTGTACCCTGCTATAACGAAGAAAAAGTCCTTTCCGCCTTCTACCGCGAGACGTCCGCCGCGGTGGCGGACATCGAAGGCGCTCAGTGCGAATTCATTTTTGTGGACGACGGCAGCCGCGATCACACGCCGGATATACTGCAGAGTCTTTCCTGCGCTGACCACCGCTGCAAATACATCTCATTTTCCAGAAATTTCGGCAAGGAAGCCGCCATGTACGCGGGGCTGCAGAACGCATCCGGTGACTACTGCGTATTCATGGATGCGGATCTGCAGCATCCGCCTGCTCTCCTTAAAGAAATGTATCACGCCGTAAAAAATGAAGGCTACGACTGCTGTGCCGGTCTCCGGGAGGACCGCACCGGGGAAGGGCGCCTGCGCAATTTTCTCTCCCACAGTTTTTACCGGATTATCAACCGCATGTGCCGGCTTGATATGACAGACGGTGCAGGAGACTTCCGCATGATGAGCCGTACCATGGCAGACTCTGTCCTTGAGCTCAAAGAGTACAACCGCTATATGAAGGGGATCTTTTCCTTTGTGGGATTTGACACCAAATGGATTCCTTTTCACAATGTGGAACGTGCGGCGGGAGAGACAAAGTGGAACTTCCGCTCCCTCTTCCGCTACGCGGTGGACGGAATTCTCTCCTTCTCCTCCGCACCGGCAACCCTTGCCGGCTCCGCAGGAATGTTTCTGGTCATTGCTGCTGTCATAACTGCCCTCTGTACAGTTCTTTCGGGGCACCCGATTGCAGGCACCTCGCTTATAGTCTGCCTGATTCTCTTTCTCAGCGGCATTCAGATGTTTTTCATCTCCATCCTGGGACAGTACATCTCCCGGGACTATATGGAGAGCAAAAAAAGACCAATCTATATCGTGAAGAAAAAGGGAGGATTCTGATATCGTTTTTGCTGCCTCTCCCTCCTCACACTTCCCGGCCGGGGACATATACTGATATCACCACACTATTTTGAAAGGATGTTATTCCATGAGCATAAAAGGGCTTGATGTCAGTAAATTCCAGGGGACCGTGGACTGGGAACAGGTCCGGGCTGCCGGATATCAGTTTGCCATGATAAGGGCTGGATACGGCACAGATACTATTGATGAACAGTTTCACCGCAACGCATCCGAATGCAACCGCATCGGTCTGCCAATCGGCGTCTACTGGTTCTGCTACGCCACAAGCGCTGCCGATGCAGTGACCGAGGCAGAAGGGTGTCTTAACGCCATCTCACCCTATCGCCTGGATTATCCCGTCTGTTACGACGTGGAACAGGCGTCCGTAGATTACGCAGTCAGACAGGGCGTTACGGTAACTCCCGCTCTTGCACAGGAATTTGTCAGAAATTTCTGCGACCGGGTTGAAAAGGCCGGTTACTTTGCCATGTACTACAGCAACCGCAGCTTTATCGATCAGTATCTCGGCATGGATCTTGCAAAACGCTACGCACTCTGGTACGCCCGGTATACCGATACTTTTGACGGAACCGACTGCGGGATCTGGCAGTACACAAGCCAGGGAAGCGTCCCCGGCCTCAGCGGAAATGTAGATCTTGACACCGCTTATGAAGATTATCCGTCCGTAATCCGTTCCGCAGGGCTGAATCATTTATCCGGAACCTCGCCGTCTCCTTCCCCGGAGCCTGCTCCCGGACCATCTTCCGGGTATATCACCTATGTGATACAGCCGGGAGACACATTAAGCGGAATCGCAGCACGCTATGGCACAACGGTTGCCGAACTCACCCGGCTGAACGGCATCTCCAACCCGGATAAAATCTATGCCGGGACGACAATTAAAGTCCCGGAAACAGGAACCGGCGCCAGATATTACACGGTCCGCTCCGGCGACACACTGAGTGGAATTGCCGCGCGGTTCGGCACCTCCGTCAGCGCCATTGCCGCCCTGAACGGCATCTCTGATCCGAACCGGATCTATGCCGGGACCACGATCCGTATTCCCTGACGGATTCCCTGACCGGTTCCCGACATCCGACCGGCAGACAGCGGACTCTATCGGAATTCCGGGAATTTTTCCGCGTTGACTTTTGCAGATCTCTGTGATATGATACCAGGGTCAGAAGTGCTGCAGGCTCAACGCCGCAGCATTTAAAATCATTAATAATACATTTTACCGCCGGGTAACGTCTTATTTATTTCAGTAGGCCTTTGTTGAAATAATATAAGACGTTTTTTTTGGCAGAAAAGGAGTCCATATGTTCAGACAAATGCGCAGAAAAAGAGAGATGCTCTCAAAAGAAGAATGTGAATCCGTCCTTTGCCGGGGAACCTCCGGGGTTCTGGCAGTATCAGGTGATGACGGCTATCCCTACGCCGTTCCTTTGAGTTATCTTTATGAAGACGGAAAAATCTTCTTTCACAGTGCCGGAAGCGGCCATAAACTTGACGCCATCGCAGGAAATGACCGGGTTTCCTTCTGTGTCATTGACCAGGACAGAATCGTTCCGGAAGAATACACCACATATTTCCGCAGTGTCATTGCCTTCGGACGAATCCACATCATCGAAAATGACACAGAAAAAAGAGACGCCATCGAAAAACTGGCCCGGAAATATGCACCCCTGGAAAGCCGGGAGAGCATAAATGCCGCTATTAACAGGGAATATGCACCTCTTTGCATGCTCCGCATGGATATCGAACATCTGAGCGGAAAAGAAGCCATTGAACTGATCCGTGAAAAGGAAAGAACACAGAAAGGGGTATAAAATGGAAAGCAGGTCATGTTTCAGAGATTTTGCAAAATATTCTTCCCTCAATATAATGGGGATGATCGGTCTGTCGTGCTACATACTGGCGGATACTTTCTTCGTCTCTCAGGCACTGGGAGCAGACGGACTTACCGCCCTGAACCTGGCGATCCCGGTCTACAGTTTCATCCACGGGAGCGGCCTGATGATCGGCATGGGCGGCAGCACGAAGTTTTCTATCTTCAAAAGCCAGGGAAATATGAAAGAAGCCTGCCAGGCATTCACCCACGCTGTAATGCTGACGGCAGTTCTTGCCTCCGTATTCTTTCTCCTCGGGGTCTTTGCCTCCGGTTTTCTGATCCGTCTGCTTGGCGCGGATGAAACCGTGTATGAGATGAGCCGCACTTATCTGCAGGTAATTCTTCTGTTTGCCCCTGCGTTTATGACAAATAACCTGCTGCTTTGCTTCATCCGCAACGACGGCGCCCCTCAGCTTTCCATGGCTGCCATGATCGGCGGCAGCCTTTCCAACGTGGTGCTGGATTATGTATTCATGTTTCCTTTCGGGATGGGAATATTCGGTGCAGTACTTGCCACAGGCCTTGCCCCGGTAATCAGCATCGGTATTCTCTCGCCGTTTCTGTTCCGGAAGAAGAACCATTTTCATCTGGACAAATGCCGGATCAGCCTTCGGACAGCCCTGGATATTTTTTCCAGCGGTCTGCCCTCCCTGGTTACGGAAGTTTCGTCCGGTATTGTCATCATCGTCTTTAACATCATTATTCTGGGGATCGCGGGAAATACCGGGGTGGCGGCATACGGGGTGATTGCCAACCTCTCTCTTGTCGTCATTGCAATTTACACCGGAATCGCCCAGGGAATCCAGCCGCTCCTGAGCAGCTATTACGGATACGGGAACCGGAAAAATATTCTGGCAACACTCCGGTACGCCCTGATTTGCGTCCTGTTTATCTCCGCTGCAGTCTATCTGTGCATATTTTTCTTTGCAGAGCCGATCGCCGCGGTCTTTAACAGCGAGCATAACGTCCTCCTGCAGGAAATTGCTGCCACGGGACTTAAAATTTATTTTATCGGATGTGTGTTTGCCGGGTTTAATATCGTGGTATCCGTATATTTTACATCTACCGAATGGCCGCTGCCCGCCCACATTATCTCGCTGATGCGGGGGTTCATCGTCATTATTCCCATGGCTTTCCTGCTTTCTTCCATTGCCGGAATCATCGGTGTATGGTCCTCATTTCCGGCAACCGAACTGATCGTCAGCCTGATTGGAGCCATAATCTTTCTCCTCGGCCTCAAAGGAATCCGGCTGGCAGGGAAACCACATACAAATATTTCCGATTAATAATTTCTTTATAATTTTTTATTTCTTTTAGACTTTAAACATACTTTGGACACATTTTCTGGCTATACTATATCCCAGATAGTTGATAAAACAACTATCTCCCCCCTCATAAAGTCAGGAATCCCGGGAGACCGGGATTCCGCACTTTACTCTCATTCCTTTTTAGATAACTTATAAAACAACGGAAACCCATCGGCTGTAAAGCCGGTGGGTTTCCGCGTTATCAGGATAATTTTCCAAGCTGTTTTCCTGTCAGGGGTCCGGTAGCCGGGGCACTTTTCGGGCACCCTCTCACGAAAGATTCCTCAGCGCGTCTTCATAGACATTTCTGTAAGGGACTCCGTTTTCCTTCGCCAGTGCCGCTACATCCTCATACTCCGGCTTCTCATGGGTAATTCCGAATGCGGAGGCTGTCTTGACCCTTACCTCCCCCCATTTTGTCTGAACCGTCCTGCTGCCGGGCTTGAGAAAATATTTTCCGCACCGGCGGACTCTCACCCCGTTGGTCGTAGTCTGTTCCAGAATATTCCGGGCAGTCTCCTCCTCCTGATCCGGCGCACAGAGTACCGTCAGCACATGACCGGGGCGCCCTTTTTTCATAATGCCGGGTATGGTGTACACATCCAAAGCACCAAGTTCAAGCAGGCGGGCACATGCAAACGCCAGTGCCTCCGGCGTCATGTCATCAATATTGCATACCAGTTCCGTGATTTTCTCCGCCGGAACGTTTGCTCCCGGATTCATGCTCTCCCCCAGAAAAACCCTGACACAGTTTGCCTGTTCAAACTGCTTTGTGCCGATTCCAATTCCCACGTCCTGCCCGAGCATTACAGGCATCGGACCGAAGGAATCCGCGAAGTGAACCAGCAGTGCCGCCCCGGTAGGCGTACAGAGTTCCCCCTTCACTTCCCCGCCGTAAAACGGTGCGCCCTGGAGCAGATTGGCAGTCGCCGGAGCGGGAACCGGCATGATTCCGTGGGCGCAGCGCACAGTGCCGCTTCCCACATGAACCGGTGAGACCACAACCTTTTCCGGACGGAGAAGATACATGGCATAGCAGACACCCGCGACGTCCGCCACTGCATCCAGAGCCCCCACCTCATGGAAATGCACGTCCCCTGCCGGACAGCCGTGAGCCTTTGCCTCTGCATCGGCAATCGCATCGTAAACAGCCCGGGCGTGGGCGCGCACTTCCTCAGGAAGGGGAAGGCTGTCAATCAGATCAGCAATATGCCCCGGCGTGGCATGATGATGAGAGTGCTCATGGTCATGTCCATGCTCATGACCGTGTCCATGCTCGTGTCCGTGCTCATGGCTGTATCCATGCTCATGACCGTGTCCATGTTCATGACCGTGTCCGTGTTCATGGTCGTGTCCATGCTCGTGTCCGTGCTCAAGTTCTTCCTGCCCGTGCACTGTAACCGCCATATGTGTTCCCGCGATTCCGCATGTCCGGCTTCTCTGCGGCTCAATCTTCACTCCGGGCAGTCCCAGTCCGTTCATGGTATCCACAAAGCCCTGTTTGTCTTCCAGAAGTTCATACAGCGCAGACATAAGCATATCTCCGGCTGCTCCCATGTTACATTCTATATAAAGTATTCTCATCTCTTATTCCTCCCTGATTCCTTCCATCTGATTGATCCTTCCCGCCAGATACCCGGCGCCGAATCCATTGTCAATATTAACTACACTGCACCCAGAAGCGCAGGAATTAAGCATGGAGAGAAGGGCGGACAATCCGCCGAAACTTGCGCCGTACCCTACGCTTGTGGGCACTGCGATAACCGGACAGTCCACCAGGCCGCCCACCACCGAAGCAAGTGCGCCCTCCATCCCGGCAACTGCAACGATGCAGCGGGCGCTCATCAGCACATCCAGATTGGAAAGAAGCCTGTGCAGTCCGGCAACCCCGGCATCATAGACCCGGGTCACTTTGTTTCCGAGTACTTCTGCCGTCAGCGCCGCCTCTTCGGCAACCGGCAGGTCGCTTGTCCCCGCCGTGACCACCACAATATTTCCCCGGTGCTCCTGCTCTTTCGGGAAGGCAACCGCAAGGCGCGCCTCCGGGTGATAGTCAACCGGAACCTTCTTCTGCAGAAGCTCAGCCGCCTCCTCATGGATCCGTGTAATCAGAATATTGCCGCAGCCGCGCGCTCCCATGGCAGTAACAATCCCGAGGATCTGCTCCGGTGTCTTGGACGCCCCGTATATCACCTCGGACGCGCCCTGCCGGACACTGCGGTGATAGTCTACTTTTGCATAGCCGAGGTCTTCAAAAGGCTCTTCTTTCAGTTCCAAAAGCGCATCCTCGGGCGTGGTTTTTCCATCCGCAACACTGCGGAGCAATTTCAGTATTTCCTGTTTATTATCCATCTTATTTTCTCCTTCCGCATTTTCTGTCACTTTACGTTCTATTCCTTTCCCGTTCTGGTTTCCAGATCCAGAAGCACTGCAGGGAAATACGCTTTCAGCGCGTCAAGAACGCCGTTGCGCTGCCCCATCAGCAGTGGGAGCTGTTCCTCTCTCACCTGTATCCTCGCGCCATCGCCGTACAGCCGCACCCGGAAGTCCCGGAATCCCATTTTTTCAAGTGAGCGCTCCGCACTCTCAATCTTTCGCAGAACATCTTCCGTAATGGGGACTCCTGTCGGCACCCGGGTTGCAAGGCAGGCATAGGCAGGCTTGTCCCAGGTGAAAAGCCCTGCCTTTTCAGAAAGCTCCCGTACCTGCCGCTTCGTAACCCCGCACGCTCTTAGGGGGGAGCGCACTTCCAGCTCCCGGAGGGCGCGCATACCCGGACGGTCTCCTGCATCGTCCGAGGCATTGGTTCCGTCCATAAGAACGTTGAAGCCGTCTGCTCTCACTGCGTCCCACAGGGCGGTAAACAGTGCTCTCTTGCAGTAGTAGCAGCGGTCCGGTCCGTTCTGGGCCGCCTCCGGCACAGCCAGAATATCCTTTCGGATCACCTTAAGAGGAATGTCCAGTTCTCCGGCAAATCTTACGGCATCCTCCAGTTCGAATTGCGGCTGAAATGCCGTTTTCACATAATATGCTGTGACATCACACCCATACGTCTTCGCCGCCCACAGGAGAAATGCCGAATCCGTTCCTCCGGAGAAAGCCACCGCCGCTTTCGGTACACTTTTAAAATAATCTTTCAGTGTCGTCATAATCTGAGTCCTTCCTTTACAATAAAAGTATCTGCTTCTTTTTTCTCCCACGCAAAAAAAGAAGGCGTCTGTTCCCTCCTGAAAACAGATACCTTCCTAGTATCTTATCAAAATATTTTATGAAAGCACGCTCTTTTCAGATATGTGCCTTTCCGTATGTATGCATATTCCGGCGCTTCTGCGCTCTCTTATACAGCTTCTGCACTCTCTTATACGGCTTCTGCCGTCTCCTTCCGGCTTCTGCCGGATTCTCTCTTTTCTCAGGACTGCTGCCCAAGCAGCTTTTCAAGCGCGTCCATTGCATTCTGTACATTTTTTGCCATGGATGATTCTGAAACACCCACAACGATATTATCACATAGATTGACCGGAATCAAGATTCTCTTTGCATGACTTTGGCCCACAGCCAGAGCCATCTGCGGAGTGATTTCTCCCAGCATGGAGTCCGCGATCACGATCCCCACCGGTCCCATGATAACATCAGCCCTCGCAGACGCCACGCGCACGGAATTCTCTCCGGTAGCCGCCTGGTCTGCCCCTGCACGGAGCATGGAGTTCGTTGCAGCGCTGTTGGTTCCCACAGCCATCACTTCAATCTGCGGGAAACGCTCCTTTACCGCCGCCACAAGCTGTCTTCCGAGACCTCCGCCCTGTCCGTCAATAATCAGAATTTTCAAAGAAACACCTCCGTCCCAAAATCTGTTCTCCATTATAACCGTTTTTGGGGATACTGGCAACTCCTCAGTGACTGATCATATAGCGGAAAGCATCCTCCCGGGATTCTTTCAGGTGCGACCGCATCATCTCTGACGCCTCCTCGAGCTTTTCCTGAAGCATCAGGTCCAGAATCTCGATGTGCTTGTCCTGATTCTTCTGACGGCGCTCTGTCAGGCTTCGGGTCATATACTGGATTCTCCGGTTCTGGTCGCAGAGCTTCTGAAAAAGAAGAATAATAAAGGAGTTGTCGGACGCGTGCATAATGATTTTGTGCAGGAGATCATCCAGTTCAACCACCTTTTCAAGGGGAAGGGAAGACATATCAACGGTCAGTCTTTTTCTGCAGTCTTCCAGCGTCTCTTTCGGTATATCCTTTCCATAAGAGAGGATCATCTGCGGTTCGATCATCTCTCTGGTCGCATAGACGTCCCTTACATTTTTAAGTGTGATATTCTGAACCATGACTCCTTTCTGGGAGACAATGGTGACGAGATCTTCCTGTTCCAGCATGGTCAGCGCCTCTCTTACCGGAGTCCTGCTCATTCCCAGGTTCTGCGCAAGGTATATCGAATCCAGGAAACTGCCCGGGGCATAAGTGCAGTCAATGATCTTCTCCTTTATCCCCGTATATGCTCTTGTCCTTAAATTCTCCATGCCCCGCTCTCCTTCCGGTCAGTTATCAAAATCTTTCTCTGACTCTTTCATTACCTTCTGCGCCAGTTCTTCCCCGTAAATTCCGGCGAACTCATTCATCATATCCTGTTCAAACCGGGAATAATTTTCTTTCAGAGGCGCACTGCATATCCGCCTCACGGCGTTCAGAAAATGTCCCTCGTGATAGAGGAAGTCCCGGCAGTATTTTCCGTTCAGTTCTTTCTTCATGTCAGCAATTCTCTTTTTGGACTCTTCTGTCTGCTCGTAGCCCACATCCACAAACGTGCAGCACTCGTCTCCAAGCCCTTTCATGGTCTTTACGATCATGACCATATCATTGGAGAATCCCTGAACCAGGTTGATATCAATATATCTGCAGTACCATTCTCCATATCTGGAAAGCCCGAACTTCTTCCACGCTTCATCCCACATACACCGGTGACAGCAGTTGATATATACCGGGGACTCCGACTTTACACTGTAGTCCCCCGGCAGCGTATCAAGCTTCAGTTCCCCATACGCGAGAAACGTCTCATAATTCAGAGGTCTTCCGTCCGCCAGCGCACGCTTTCTCATTCTCTGTCCGCGCTGGTTCCCGTATTTTACAATGCTGTTGATAAACAGGTCCGTTCCGTACTCGCCTGCATATTTCTCAAGATGCTTCCCGGCAAGTCCGATCAGGACCGCATGCTGTTCCACTGTATATTCTTCCATCTGTCCGTTTCCTTTCTCACATCATATATCAATCATTTTAAAAAAGCAAGCAGGGCGGTTTACCTCTGTCTTCCCGGGCACACCAGCTGCCCGTATGCTTTCGCCCCTTCATCCACAACACCGTCCCTCATCAGGATGCGCCCCCTGAGAATCGTATAGCTTACCTGGCAGTTCAGTTTCCAGCCGTCATAGGGGATTGCGATATCTCTGGCGTGGGAATAGTTTTTCTTCTTATCCACGGTCATTGTATGGTCGAAATTAAACACCGCGAAGTCTGCGTCAGCCCCCGGGCGTATGGTTCCTTTCTGCGGGAAAATCCCGAAGATCTTCGCCGGATTTTCGCAGAGCAGCTCTGTTACCCGCTCCAGAGTGATCTTCCCTTCCTTCACTGCGTTCAGCATCAGGGGAAGTCTTAAGTCCACTCCCGGGAATCCGGACACGGCGGCGAAAATGTCTTTCAGCCCCTTTGTCTTTTCCTCATACAGGAACGGGCTGTGGTCGCTTCCGATGTAATCCACGGTTCCGTCAACTACGTACTCCCACAACTGATCCACAAGTTCCTGCCTTCTCAGCGGGGGATTGCACTTTGCAAAGGGACCGAATTTTTCCAGGGCGTCCTCATTCAGGAAAAGATAATGAGGGCAGGTTTCCGCGTATACATCCAGCCCGCTTCTCTTTGCCTGTCTGATCAGCTCCATTGCCTGGGGTGTGGAGACATGGGCGATCTCCACTCTCGCCCCGGTCTCCCCGGCAAAACGAAGCACCCGCTCCACGCTCTGCACCTCGGAGATCACCGGGCGGCTTAAGGCATGGTCTCTCCCGGAAGTTCTGCCTTCCGCTTTCATTTTCCGGATATTATACTGGATCAGGTCATTGTCCTCGGCGTGGAATGCGCAGATCAGCCCGGTCTTTGCAAGCTCCCGCATCCCTGCCATCAGTTCCCCGTCATCCGCCATGGTCAGTCCCCGGAACTCCTGTTCCCTGCCCTCCGGCGCAGCGTGGAGAAATGTCTTGTATGCCACGATCCGCCCGTCGGCGGCGAGTTTTGTGATCTCTTCCGGGAATTCTCCTCCGGCTGCTCCGTAGAAACAGAAGTCAACCACGCACTGTGCCTCGGCACGCCGGATCCGGTTTTCCAGGATTTCCACATTGTACTGAGGCGGCACGCTGATGGGATGCTCCATGATCGTGGTCACACCGCCTGCCGCTGCAGCCAGCGTCTCGGTATAGAAGTTACCTCTCTCCGTATGTCCCGGATCCCGGACGTGCATATGAGTGTCAATAGATCCCGGGATCACATACTGACCGGTCAGATCCAGCGTCTGCTCCGCTTCCGTGTATGTTCCCGGCGAAGCGACAAATACGGTTCTTCCTCCCTTCACCCCGATATCAGCATAGGTAAAATGTCCGTCCAGATATACGTTTCCATTCTTTAACAGCAGATCTAACATGTTGCATCCTCCTCTTCCATCAGCCTCTTCACTGTCTCTGTCAGAATCCTCATGCCGCGCTCCGCATCCTCCCAGTCTGTCCATTCTTCCCCGGCATGGCTGATTCCCTCCACACTGGGCACAAAGATCATTCCCACAGGCATCCGCTGTGCCATGGCGTTTCCGTCGTGGGTGGCGCCGCTTGGCATCTTCCGGTATGATACTCCGCATGCCCTGCACACCCCGCCGATCTCATGGGCGATCTTACTGCTGCACGTAACCGGCGCTTTTCTGACAATGGGCTCTATGGTAACTTTTCCTGTATGTTCGGCAACAGTACGGTATTTTTCCATAAAGGAGTCCATCCGGCTCTCGTCCTCGCTGCGGATCTCCAGAACCATCTCCACCCGGTCCGGAATCACCGGAGCGGAACCGGGGTACACATGCATAATGCCTACGGTCTCCACGAAATGATGACCCGTCTTTCTCGCCAGCGCGTCCCCTTCCAGAATCAGCCTGGCCGCTGTGACCAGGGCATCGTCCCGATCCTCCATCATGGTGGTCCCGGCATGGTTGCTCTTCCCGTATACCGTCACCGCATACCTCTGCAGCCCCACGATACCGGTCACGATCCCGATCTGCTCCCCCTGCTTCCAGAGTGTCGGTCCCTGCTCGATATGGAGTTCCAGCCAGCACCTTGCATCGGAAAAGTCCATGCCGGCCGCTCTCAGATCGTCCTCTGTATAGCCGTATTTTTCAGCCTTTTCCAGATACTCTGCCGACTCCAGCGGGAGCAGCCCTGCCATGGCCCTGCTCCCGAATGTGCCGCCCAGTTCATTTCCTTCTTCTCCGTTGGTGGCGATGACGTGAAAATCACAGGAGAGCGGGATCTTCTCCTTCTGAAGAGAGACAGCACATTCCGCCGCAGCCACCACGCCCAGAAGCCCGTCGAACATTCCTCCCTCCTTTACCGTATCCAGGTGGGAGCCCGCGTAGATCACGGGAGCATTCTTCCTGCCGCTTTTCAGCAGGCCGTGGACATTGCCCGCAGGATCGATCCAGGCGCTCAGCCCGCATGTTTCAAAATATTCCCGGACTTCCCGCTGTGCCGTCTCCATGAAGGGGCTCCCGAAGACACGGCTGATCCCCGTCCCGTTTTCTTCTTTGCCGATCTCTGCCAGCCTGCAGAACTGTTTTCTGATCTGTTCCGATCTTTCTGTCTTTTCTGATCCGTCTGTCCGTTCTGCACTTTCTGTGATTTCCTGTTTCTCTTTCATATCCGCATCACCTCATATCCGTCTCTATACAAACCGTGTTCCGCTGTCTTCCCCGCAGATCCGGTCCAGACTGCCGCAGGCGGACCAGGGCGTATAAGCCCCCGTAACCGCTCCGGCTGCATAGCTTTCAATGTTCATGGTAATGTCGATGCCGTTTCCTTTCAGGCGGATCTCATGGGCATTGGTGCTGACAGCCGGGTCGGACACGATCCTGGACTGTGTCCGGTCAAACCCGATCCCAGCCAGGGCGATGGCTGCATGGACATTGACATTTCTCGGATAGAGCCTGCAGGCTTCCCGGGCAGGTCCTTCGTAGACAACGGTTCTCTCCGTATCTGTCCTGCCGAGGCTTTTGGGACTCTTTGTGGTCGTGATCTCCACGCTCTCCCACACCGGCTTCCCGTCAAAGATTCCGTCAGTCCCCAGGATCGCACCGTGGGGAATGTAGATCTTCCTGCCGTATTTCTCGCAGAGTTCACGTGCTTTCTTCTCAAATCCTTCATCCGAGAAGGCGGTCACGGAAAACATGAGAAGATCCCCGTATTTCAGGATCAGTTCAATGTGCTCTTTCAGCACATCCGCCGTACAGCACTCGATCACCAGCTCTGTCTCCCCGTACAGTTCTTCCCTGGCGGACCGCACCACATTTTCTCCCGGAAGATCCGCAAAAGGATCTTCGATGAATACCACCTGTGCATATCCTTTTTCCTTAATATGCCGCAAAAGTGCCCGGCCGATCTTGCCGCAGCCTAAAAAACCGATTTTTTTCATGCGTCCCCCCGCCTTTCTTCTGCCCGGTACCTCTCCATAACGGTCAGCAGTCTTTTCGCAGCGTCCACCGCCGCCCTGTGATCCTGTGAGAAATTCATACGGAAGCTGTCCGTATACTCCGGTCCGAACTCTGTCCCCGGAGTCACTGTCACGCCTGCCAGTTCCCGCACGATCTTAACAAATTCTCCGATATTCACATCCAGTTTCGGCATTGTGACAAACAGGTAGCTGCCGCCGTCGGACGGTCTTACCTTCACTCCCGGAACAGCGGTGAAAACTTCCACCAGTTCGTCCCGGATCGCCTGATGTTCCTTCACTCTCTGCTCCATAAAGCCCTCCGGCTCATTAAACCACACGGAGAATACAGACTGGCAGTATCCCGCACAGCGCAGGGACACAATGGCCTGCAGCTTTTCCATCCGTGTTATGATCTCCGCTGTTCCGAAGGCTGCCCCCAGACGGAAGCCGCTCAGTGATTCGGTCTTGGACGGGCCGATGATGGTGATCAGATTGTCCGGTCTCTCCTTCTGCGCCCGCAGATGGGTGTAGGTCTTTCCGTCAAAAATCTGCCGGGAATAGAGTTCATCCACAAGGAGCGCCGCCCCGTACTGTTTTGCCAGTTCCGCGATCTTCACGATCTCCTCCCGGGAATAAATCACACCGGTGGGGTTGTTCGGATTGGAGAACAAAAACAGCTTTGCCCCGCTTCTGAAAGCCTGCTCCAGGCTTTCCATATCCAGTCCCGCGCAGCCTTCCTTTCCGTAGTAATCCATGGGAACCGGAACCGGTTCCCCGTCAAAGAACTCCACCAGCTTGCGGTTTGCAAAATAATCCGGCTCTACAATCGCCACTTTGTCCCCTGCCGACACCATGGCGCCCATGGCAAGGAAGAGTGCCCCCTGGGTACCCGGCGTCAGGATGATCTCCTTCTCCGGATCAATGGGCGCTCCGGTAAATGCGGCAAGCTTCTCCGCCAGATCCTCCCGGATGGATTTTTTCCCGCGGTACTCGGTATAGGCCTGCTTTCCTCCCACACAGTATCCTTTTTCAAATGCCTCAAAACTCCCCGGCAGGGGCGGGAACGCATCCACATCCCCGTGGGAGAAATCAACGGGGACTCCGGGGCACTTTTCTCCCCGCAGGTCCAGCGCCCCGTTTTTCCTCAGTCCCTCCTGACCGGGCGCGTTCTCCACGCCCAGTTTCGCAAATTTTTCTGCTATTGTGCTCATAGTCTTCTCCTGTTCTTTTTATTCGGAAGTTCTTCGTGTATCCCGGAGCGATCCCCCTATATGCGAATCAGGTTCTCCGGCTCTTCTCCGTTCTTAAAGTGATCGATATTACGCATGATCAGATCTCCGATAAATCCCTTCCAACTGTCGCCCATTCCCGCCTTGTGGGGGCTGATAAAAAGGTTGTCCGTCTCCCACAGAGGGCTTTCCGCAGGCAGCGGCTCCTCCTCGAATACGTCCAGTGCCGCCCCTTTGATCTGCTCCAGGTCAAGTGCATGGATCAGTGCTTCGGTATCCACCAGTCCGCCCCTTGCAACGTTGACCAGCACAGCAGTGGGTTTCATGGCTGCAAATGCCTCCGCTCCGATCATATGTCTTGTCTTCTCGTTCAGCGGAATGGACACGGTCAGATAATCCACTGCCCCGTAGAACTCCTGCAGCTGCTCCTCTCCCACAAAGCAACGGGTGATTCCTTCGTCCCTCTGCTCCACCACATCGTAGACAAAGATCTTCATGCCGAAGGCCTCCGCCCGCTTCGCGATCTCCCTTCCGATGGAGCCGTATCCCATAATTCCCAGGGTCTTGCCGTACAGATCATCATAACAGGTACACATCCACTGATCCTGCCCGAACATATCCCAGACATGATCTTTTTTGTCCTGCTCCACACGGCGCATCTCCCTGGCGAAAAACAGGATCTTGGAGAACACGTCCTCCGCGATGGAGATAGACATCACGCCTCTTGTATTGCTGAAAAGGAGGTTCCGCCGTTTTACTTCTTCCATATCCGAGCGGTCGTAACCTGCCCCCGTGATCTGGATAAACCTCAGATCCGGCATGCGGTCCAGGAATTCTTTCTGCACGTAAAAGGGCTGCAGCACCGCCATCTCCACGCCTGCCAGATCATAGTCTGCGGCACAGTTCTCACATTCTTCATTTGTCAGGAAGAGGATGTCGCTGTAATATTCTTCCCGGATCAGATGTTTATACAGGTCATTGCATATTATCCGCATCGCTGATCCCCCTCTCTTTCAGAACTTTCTCCGCAGCAGCCAGATTGACACAGACACAGAACAGTTCCATGGCCTGCTTCAGCTCCTCCACCGGCGGATGGGTCGGTGCCAGACGGATCGTGGAATCATGGGGATCTCTGTGATAGGGATAGGAGGCAGCCGGAACCGCCACTTTCACCCCTGCCTGCTCCGCCATTGCCAGCGCTTTCGCCGCGCAGCCCCCGCAGGTCTCCACGGTGATAAAATACCCTCCGTCCGGCTTCTTCCACTGATACGCCTCGTCAAAGATCCGGTTTTCTCTTAAGATATCGTCCACCAGATCGAATCTGGGGCGGAGAATCGCGGCGATCTCCTTCATGTGCCGGATGATATTCTCCGGACTTTTCAGGTATTTCACATGCCGCAGCTGATTAAGTTTGTCATGGCTGAAGATCTGCAGTTTCAGGAGGTTCTTTGTCTCCTCCACGGTCGCCGGGCCGGACGCCATCATGCAGACGCCGGACCCGGGAAATGTAATCTTCGCGGTAGAGAAGAAGTACAGCACCCGGTCCTCTGTCCCCTGCTCCCGTGACGCTTTCAGCAGATCCTTCACATGGTTTTCTTTGTACAGATGGTGAACCGCATAGGCATTGTCCCAGAAAATGCGGAAATCCGGGGCTGCGGTCTTCATCTTTGCCAGCCGGTCCACAGTCTCGTCACTGTAGACGGTGCCGGTGGGATTGGAATACTGGGGCACGCACCAGATTCCTTTGACCGCGGGATCTTCTACCGTCAGTTTTTCCACCAGATCCATATCCGGTCCACTCTCCAGCAGGGGAATATTGATCATCTCGAACCCCAGCGTCTCTGTCAGGTTAAAGTGGCAGTCATACCCCGGCACCGGGCAGAGCCATTTCAGTTTCTGTTCCTGCGCCTGGACGCCCCAGGGCTTTTCCCCCGACGTACCGAATGCATAATACCGCAGGAACTGGTCATACATCAGATTCAGGCTTGATTCTCCGCCCAGGATGATCTGCTCCTCCGGGATATCCAGAAGCTCGGAAAACAGGCGGATGCACTCCGGGAGCCCGTACATGACTCCGTAGTTTCTGCAGTCCGTTCCGTCCTCTGCCATACAGTTATTTTCATCCAGTACATGGAACATCTCCCCGTTCAGGTCAAGCTGCTCCTGACAGGGAAGCCCCCGACTGATGTCGAGGGACAGATCCATGTCAAGATATTCCTTATATTTCTTTTTCAGAACCTTCACCTTTTCCAGAAGTTCTGCTGTTGTTGTCTCTTGCGCTCTCATCTTCCGCCTTCTTTCCGAACCTTTCCCTGTTCTGTTTTTCTTGTCAGCCGGCTTCCTCCTCCGGTCAGTCTTCCTTCTTCTCTTCCTGCTCCCACGGCATCGGCTTCGTGATATCGATATCCAGCATCTTCGCCGGGTTCACTGTGCTGACCATGCGGATCTCCTCGTCCGTCCAGCCGCAGTCCATCAGGCAGGCGATCCACTCCCGGAAGCCCTCCACCGGATGGGGCAGCGTATAGACGCCGAAATCGGTTCCGATGATGAAGTTCTCCACGCCGAATTTCTTCATCTGGTTTGCAGATGCGAACACGCCGCCCTTGGGTGCGCCCGACTGTCCCTCGTCATACGCCCGGTACTGCGGCTCCACATAGTAGTGTGTCTTCGGAATCGATCCCGTGTGGGTGTGCTCGGCAAGGCATTTCTCCAGTTTTGCGCCTTTGCTGATCACATAGTCGATCTCTTTCTCTGAGAGATGCTCTGTCACCGCGTTGGAGATCAGCACTTTTTTAATTCCGTACTCCTGCGCATAGTCGCAGAGTTTCAGTGCCTCGGCGTTGGAGAGATGTCCGCTGACGAGATAGATCTGCGGATTATCCGCCACCACTTTCATGATCTCGTCGAATTCCTTTGTCGGTTTGTCCAGGGGGATCTCGATGCAGCGGTTATATTCCTCCTCCACGAACTCCGGATACAGCTCCGTCAGCTTCTTCCACTCTCCGTCAACATAGCGTCCTTCCACGCCTGCCTGGTATTTCGTGGAGTGAGCTCCAAAGGAGACGAACCGTGCGCCGTTCCCGTAATACACCGCCGTCTTTACCGCCCGCGGATTCATTCCGCCGAGCACGGTGTTCAATATGATTCCGCCGTAGGTCGAGAAATCCGGCACCGTCTCATTTACGATCCAGGACGTTCCCACAGACCAGTTGAACACACACATGTAGGCAATGGCGCGCATTCCTGCATCTCTCGCCTCAATCGCCGCCTGCACGGGATTGACGCTTCTCGGGCTGCTCACCAGATGGGGGCCTGCATGCACGTGAAGGTCGATGGAACCTTTCAGCAGGTCCAGGCTCCTCTGGTAGGAACGGGAATATCTCCAGTCAGTTTTGTCGAAATTTTCAGGATAAATGTTCATAATTTCTGCCTCTCTTTCTTGATAGTACTCTATATGAATCCGTGATTTTTCAGACCCATCTGCCATTCTTCAGATCAGTCCGTCATATCCGGATCTTTGCCGATCTCAAATTTCTTTCTCACAAGCATTTCCAGGGCTTCCGCGGTTCCGTCTACCCCCAGGAACCCGCTGTTAATCATAATGTCCTGGTGCTCCACATCGTTGGGGAAGTATCCGGCATACCGGATGTGGTAGAGCTCCCGTGCCTTGTCCACATCCTTCATCATTTTCCCTGCTGTGTGGGGTTCCAGATGGAGGGTGTTGACACAGTTTTTCATTCTCTGCTCCGTATCCGCATATATGTAGATGCGGATGACCTGCTCGTGGTCTCTGAGCACATAGTCCGAGCACCTTCCCACGATAATGCAGTCCTCCTTCTCCGCAAGATCCAGAATAATCTGTCTCTGAACCTCGAAAATGTGATCCTGAACCATATTGGTTCCCGGAACTCCCAGGGGAAATTTCATCTTCCAGAAACGGTTCGTGGCGCTCTCTTCCTCGTCGCTGATAGTATGTACCGACAGTCCGGTTTCCCTGGAGACCTGCTCCACAATATCCCGGTCATAATATTCAATGCCCAGCCGCTCGGCAAGCCGTTTGGCAATGGGGCGTCCGAGGCTTCCAAACTGTCTTGTAATTGTGATTGCGTAATGGCTCATCTTGTCCTCCCTCCAGTCATAGTGTTCTGATGCAGAATCCGCAGCAGGCTCGAGAGCAGGAAATTAATGATAAAGTAGACAATTGCCGCCATCCCGAATATGATGAACGCATCCCTCGCCTCGATTCCATGCCCGGTATATTTGTTCGCCGTGCCAAGGATCTGTCTGCAGCAGTACAGGAATTCCGGGATTGCCACCTGCCCTAAAAATGAGGTGTCCTTGAATACCGATATGGTCTGGTTGATAAAGTTGGGCACCACCCTTCTTAAACACTGGGGCAGGACAATGGCATACATTACCTGGAATGTACTGAGTCCCTGGGAATGTCCCGCTTCAATCTGGCCTCTGTCAATGGAATTCAGCCCTCCTCTGACGATCTCGCAGATGGTGGCTGTGGAGGCGAAAAACATACCGCTCGCCGCCCGTATGTACTGGTTTCCGAAGGGGAACGCCACATAGCAGACGAAGATCCAGAAGAGAATCGGAGTGTTCCGGAAGATCTCCACATAGATCGTGACGATTCTTCCGAAAATCTTCCCCGCATAGGTCTTCAGGCACGCCAGGAGGGTTCCCGCGCAGAGACTTGCCAGGAGAATCCCCCCTGCCAGCTCAAAGGACAGGACCAGCGCCCTTAAGAGAGCCCGGATGGTAACACTGTTGAACAGCATCTGAATTTCTGTGATAAGATCCGTCATTTAGCCCTGTCCTCCTCTCGTTATCTTCAGTTTCTCTTCATATTTCCGCGCTGTCCTTGTGATGGGATAGCAGATAATGAAGAAAATAATTCCGCAGACCAGATATGCCGGCCCGTAGCTGAGTGTTCCGTTTGACGCCCAGTTTTTCGTCACATACAGCAGATCTCCGCCTGCGATGACCGACAGCACGGATGTGTCCAGGATCAGCCAGGAGAGCTGCGTTCCCAGAGGGGGAAGGATGATCCGGATCGTCTGTGGAAGTATAATCTTCCTCATGGTCTGGAAATAATTCAGCCCCTGGGACGCCGCCGCCTCGTACTGGCCTTTCGGCACTGCATTAAGCCCGCCCCGCACAATCTCTGCGATAAATGCCCCGGAACAGACGCCAAGCCCTACAATTCCGACTGTTCTTGTGGATATGGGAATCCCTCCGTAAATACATCCGTAATAGAAAAACATTACCTGCAGTGTCAGAGGGATATTCCGGAAAAGCTCCACATATACTCTTGTCACTGCGCGGACGATCCGTGAGGGAAGTGTCGATGCGATTCCCACGGCAAATCCCAGGATCAGCGCCAGTATCAGTCCTCCGACGGCAAGCTCCACAGTGACTATGAACGCATCAACAAAGAGCATTCTGTCTTCCCATAGATACTCCCATCTCCAAAATGCAAATATATCTGTCATCGTCTTTCCCTCACCGTCCTGTCGAATTTCTTAAAGTAATTATTTACCGGCCGCTTTACTCCGCGTCGTCAGCCACGTAAGAAGGCTGAATATTATTATCTGCTACAAGCTGGTCAAGTGTACCGTCCTCACTCCACTGATCGATCAGATTGTTGACATACTCGCAGAGGTCGGATCCCTTCTTTGTTGCAATTCCGTATGGCTGCGGACTGAATTTTGTGTCAATGAATTCACAGCTGTCATCAAGATAGGACTGCAGAATCGAGCTGTCTGCCGCAAATCCGTCCACAGTGCCGGCTGTCAGAGCCATCTTTGCTTCCGAGAAATCTGTAAACTCCTTAAATGTGATATTCGCATCTGTGATTGCCTCGATAGAGTCTTTCTCGGTTCCGCCTGCGGACATTGCGATTGTCTTCCCGTCAAAATCGTCAATCGTCTTAAGCCCGGAGTCCTTCATGACCAGGACGCTCTGAGCGTCTGTATAATAGGGATCTGTAAAATCATAGGAAAGCTTTCTCTCATCTGTAATGGTAAATGTCGCGGCTACCAGATCGATATCTCCGGAGTCCAGGAGCTGGCCGCGGGTGCTTGTCGTAACTGCCGTGTATTCCACGTCAACGCCAAGTTCGTCGGCGATCATCTTCCCCAGATCCGCCTCGATTCCGGTCCACTCGTTTGTCGCCGGATCCAGATATCCGAAGCCGATGGCGGAATCTTCCGTTCCCACTCTCAGAACGCCTCTCTCCTTGATCTCATCCACTGCAGAGGTGCTCCCTGAGGACTCGGATCCGCCGCTCTCTGTCTTGCTGTCATCCGTTCCTCCGCTTCCGGAATCAGAGCCGCACCCCGCAGCCATCGCCGCGGTCATTGCTCCTACAAGGATCATTGCTCCGAGTTTTTTCGCCGTTTTCATCTTCATCATAACATTTGTCCTCCATTCTTATCTGTTCGCGGATCCGTTGATTCTCCGCGATATGCTGTTTCCATGTGACAATCTATGTAAACCCTTGTTCAGGGGAATTATCCCTGCTGCCCTGCCCGGGGCATTGGATCAGAGTATCTTGCTTAAGAACTCCCGGGTCCGCTTATTCTGCGCATTTTGGAAGAAATGTTCCGGAGTGCCCTCCTCTTCAATCCTGCCGTCATCCATGAAAATAATCCGGTCAGCCACCTCCCTGGCAAAGCCCATCTCATGGGTTACGACAACCATCGTGATATTTTCCTTTGAGAGCCTGATCATAACGTCCAGCACTTCCTGAACCATCTCCGGATCGAGGGCTGATGTAGGCTCGTCAAAGAGGATGATCTTCGATTTCATACAGAGCGCTCTCGCGATCGCTACCCGCTGCTGCTGGCCTCCAGAGAGCATCCCCGGATAGGCGTCCGCCTTGTTCCGAAGCCCTACGAGATCCAGATATTCATATGCGGTCTTCTCCGCCTCCTCCTTTGACATCAGCTTCAGCATAACCGGCGCCATCGTGAGGTTTTTCAGCACGGTCATGTGCGGATAGAGATTGAACTGCTGAAATACCATGGAGATGTTTTCCCGGATAATCCGGGTTCTGTTCTTATGTGTCAGCAGCTCCCCGTTGATCCAGACTTCACCGCTGGTGGGTCTCTCCAGGAAATTCATGCACCGGATTGTGGTTGATTTCCCTGAACCGGAAGGACCGATAATAACCAGTTTTTCTCCCGGCCGGACATCCAGATTAACATCCTTAAGCACATGGAGATCACCGAAACTTTTATTCACATCTTTCAAACGAATCATATATTTTTCTTCACTCATGTCCTTCGCCTCTCTTCGTTGTATTTGTAAAATATATCTGTTGTATACAACATATGGAAAAAAAACAGGGCGCTTACACACTGGTAAGCGCCCTTGCTTGATTCATATGTTTTTTTGATATTAGCGATTATATGCCCTTTCTTTTTATCTGTCAAGAGTTTTTTTTATTTTTCTTTTTCAGCTCTGGTGCGCTTACTTTTCACACCCCTGCCAGATTCCAGGCTGCCTAGCGCATCTCTGAGCCGCACAAGCGCCTCCTCAAGCACCTTCCGGGGACAGGCGATATTGATTCTCTCAAAGCCCTCTCCGTCCTCTCCGAAGAGCGCGCCGCTGTCGAGCCACAGCCCTGCACGGTTCAGAATCAGATCTTCCCTCTCTTCCTCCGTCATCTTCAGATCCCGGAAATCAAGCCACAGAAGATAGGTTCCCTCGGGTTCGATCAGATGGATCTCCGGCAGTTCCCTCGTGAGGAACGCCCGGGTAAAATCCAGATTGCCCTTCAGATAATCCTTAACCTGAAGATACCATTCCCCGCCTTCTTCATATGCCGCACGGCACGCGGCAAGCCCCATCACATTGAGCTGGCTGTATCCGGTCTGGCGGACCGCCCGCTCGAACGCTTCCCGGAGATCCGGGTTGGGAATCCAGATATTGGAGACCTGCAGCCCCGCCGTGTTAAAGGTCTTGCTCGGCGAGGTGCAGATCAGGGATATTCCGGCATACCGCTCATCCAGGGAGGCAAACACATGGTGCTCATGTCCCGGATAAACAAAATCACAGTGGATCTCATCGCTGACAACCGTCACGTGGTATTTCAGGCAGAGCTCTCCGATCTTGCGAAGCTCCCATTCCTCCCACACACGTCCTGTGGGGTTGTGGGGACTGCACATGAGGAACAGCTTTATATGTTCTCCGGCGATCTTTTCTTCCAGATCGTCAAAATCGATCTCATAGCGTCCTCCCTTCAGTTTCAGCGGTGAATTTACAATCCGGCGGTCATTGTCGCGGATCACCTCGCTGAAGGGATAGTAAACCGGCTGCTGGAGCAGAACTCCGTCGCCCTCTTTTGTGTATGCGCGGACAGCCGCCGCCAGGGCAAATACGATTCCCGGAGTCTTGACAAGCCACTCCTTCTCCGGTCTCCAGCCAAAATGCTTCTCATACCATCCCGCCACTGCCCGGTAATAATCATCCTTTGTGTCGGTGTATCCGAAGATTCCGTGCGCTGCCGTCTTCTCGATCTGCTCTATGACTGCCGGCGCCGTCTGAAAATCCATATCCGCCACCCAGAGAGGCAGAACCCCTTCCGGCTTTCCCCGCTCAACTGCAAAATCATATTTCAGGCAGTCCGTTCCTTTTCTGTCAACGATTTTATCGAAATTGTATCTCATGCTGTTTCACTCCCAGTCTGTCTTTTCATCAGTATAGTATGATACCGGTACGCAGGATCGTACCTTGTACTCCTGATATCATATTATGTGCGCATGAGCTTTTTCTGTCAACCTGGAATTTGCGCCGGATCCTCCACTCCGTTTGCCTCGAAGGCCTTTCTCCTGTCGATACATGTTCCACACACGCCGCAGGGCCGGTCCTTCCCCTCATAGCAGCTCCATGTCAGCTCATAGGGCACTCCGAGCCGCAGCCCTTCTGCCACTACTCCCGCCTTGTTCCTGCTGATAAAGGGCGCCTCAATGCGCAGAGCCTTTCCGCTTCCCTCGTAAACTGCCCGGTTCATGCTTTCATAGAAACTCTCACTGCAGTCCGGGTACGCACTGCCCGCCGCGTCATCCATGTGGGCTCCGTAATAGATACAGGAGCATCCCCGGGACAGGGCGATACTGGCTGCCACGGAGAGGAAGAGGCCGTTGCGGAAGGGAACATAGGTGGAAACCGGGCTTCCCTCATTTCCCTGCAGCTGTTCCGCATAGGAAGCCTCCGGAATCTCTTTGTCCGAATGCTCCAGGAGGGAACAGTCACTGTAGGCAAAGACCGAAGAGAGATCCATCTCCATTCCTTCGATCCCGTAGTAATCCAGAATCTTTTCCGCCGCCTGTACTTCTTTATCGTGCTTCTGCCCGTAATGGATGGACAGAGGGATTACATTTTCTTTTCCGAATCTTTCAATCGCAAGTCCAAGGCAGGTCGTGCTGTCCACACCGCCGCTGAACAGAACCATCGCTTTCTCTGACATAGTGCCTCCTTTACCGGTTGTCCACTTTTTCCGGATAGAGATCATGGTGGGTCAGGCGCTCGAAAGCGACCTTCTCCCAGCAGGTCCCCGGTTTTCCATAGTTACAGTACGGATCAATGGAGATTCCGCCACGGGGGGTGAATTTTCCCCACACCTCAATATACTTGGGATCCATCAGCCGGATCAGGTCTTTCATGATAATATTGACGCAGTCCTCATGGAAATCTCCGTGGTTGCGGAAGCTGAAAAGATACAGCTTCAGAGACTTGCTCTCCACCATCCGCTCCCCCGGCACATAGGAGATATAGATTGTCGCAAAGTCCGGCTGTCCCGTCATGGGGCAGAGGCTTGTGAACTCCGGACAGTTGAATTTTACAAAATAGTCATTTTCCGGATGCTTATTTGGAAATGTCTCCAGCATCTCCGGGGCATAATCCATCGGATAGGAAACTTTCTGGTTTCCCAGGAGGGATACGCCGCTTAATTCTTCTTTTGATCTGCCGCTCATTTTTTCTGACTCCTTATCTGATATTTTCTTTCATCTGTTCTTACATACAATCCGGCCGGAACACCTATCTCAGCTCTTCTGTTCCTCCGTGCGGACCGCCCTGTGCGGATAAAGCACCCGCTCCAGTACTTTCACAAGCGCCACGCCGCAGACCGAGGGCAGAAGCTGCCCGATGCACAGGTTCAGCGCCATCAGCGGATAGGGCATGGCAAGGAAATACGACAGGTATGTCGCTACTCCCAGTCCCGGCACGAGAACGATCGGTACCGCGATAAACACACGGTTCCATTTCATTTTCCGGATCAGAACAATACATGCCGCAGCCGTCATTCCTACAATGCAGCCGCCGAGCATATCCACGATTCCGAAACCGCCGAATAACAGGTTTGATATAAAATTTGCGAGACCAAGGGGCAAAACCAGGAACGGAAAAAGATAGGCAAGCGCATACAGTGCCGTTGCGATACGGATCTGGTACGCTCCAAATGAAAAGCTCTGGGTGAGAGCCAGAATGACAATATAAAGTGCCATTACCATGGCAGAGACTGTCATCTTCTGCACCCGGCTCATGCTTTCTACACTATTATCCATTTCGTTCACCTCCATAAGAATACCGCGGAATCTCCTCCGCAGAAAAAATCCCCGGAACTTTTGTTCCAGGGATGTCAACAACGTTACACTTTCAGTTTTGTTGTCCCTAGTTTTGTTTAATGACAGGATGGTCTCGAACTGTCAATTCTATATCTGGAAGTAACGCACGCCGGTATCTGCCGGCGTATTGTCTGTATCAGACAGATACAGATTATACGCTATTTTACGGAGAATTTCAAGCAGGACTTTTCTTGCGGAAAATATCGTCCCGTTTGATGAAAACAAAGATCACGGCAGCGGCAATTATCACGCCGAGCGCCATCTTTCCCCAGTCTGCCACAGAGATCGACGTCAGGTCAAAGCAGCGCACATTAACCCACATCTGGTTGATCCTCTGGTTGTTCTCCTGGTCAAAATACTGCATGACCACTGCCCGGCCAAGCACATCCTCGGGCGGATACTGGGCGAAGAGCTGCCGGTTTGCCTGATCTGCCTCCGCGGTGATGATATAATCCGGATCCCCGTTATCCCCGCTGAAGAAAAATCCAACCGGATACTCGATGGTGTCCTCCGCATCATCCTCTGCGCCGTAGCACCAGTCTGCATAAGCATAAATGATATCGCTGTCACCTCCGGCGATAACAGAAGTATAGCCGATATAATACATATTTCTCACCACGTTGTCCGGGCGGGAGACAAAATTGATAAAAGCCTCGGCAGCCTGCTGTTTCCGCGCGTCATCGCCGATTCCGTCCTTTAACATCACCCATCCGTCAAACCACACATTGGTGCATTCCTCCGGCACCGCATAGGCGAGATAATAGTCATCGATCTCCGCCTGGTCCAGGGTATAGACCGCGTCTCCGGACCACTGGTAGTTGGCCAGGACCTTTCCTGTTACCATGTCTGCCTTTCCGCTGTCGGACTCAAAAGAGTAGGCATTCTCTTTCATCTGCTTGAGGATATCCTCCGCAGCCTCCACCGTCTTCTCATCCGTGCGGTTCATGATCTCCGCAATCCGCTCCAGCCTGTCGTCGGAATTAATGAAGTCCGGACTCAGCAGCTCCTCTTCGTTTAAGATTCCCAGGGCGGCGAAATAGCTGTCACGCACATTGTCCTTTACCGTAACCTGTCCTTTATACCGCGGGTCAGTCAGAAGCGCCCAGTGGGAAGCTTCCTCCTCTGTGATCTTCTCCGGGTTGTAGACGATTCCCGTGGTTCCCCACATGTAACCTGCCGCATATCTGCTCCATGGCGCCCCGTTGATCGTATTCGAATCAAATATGTTTCTGATATAATCGGACACGCCGCGGATATAGTAATTATCCTCTTTTGTCTCGTCAAAGAACTCTTCTGAGAGAGGTTTCAGTTCATCCTCTGCAATCAGCTTCATGAACATATATTCCGACGGACAGACAAGATCAAACGTATTGCCGAGCGTGAGCTGGTTGTAGAGATCCTCATTTGTCCCGAAGGTAGAGTACTCCACGTCCACCTCCACGCCGTAATTTTCCAGATACCAGGCTTCAAAGTCCTCTATCATGGAATTCTCCCCCAGGATCACCGTACCCTCACGGTCGTCCAGGTCGATGGCCTCTTCCTCATCCCAGCCGCCCTCGTCGATATATTCCTCCCAGTTGGCGATTCTCAGCGTCACCTTTTCCCCGGAAGCCTGCCCGGTTGCTGTGCCAGCTGCCGCTGCGCCTGTATCCTTCTCCGCCGCTTCCGCATGCACTGCTCCGGTGCTCAGGATCCCCGCCGGCATGCCCGTCACTGCGAGCCCTGCCGCTGCGATTCCCGCCGCAGCAATTCTTGCCACCGCGCTTTTCCTATTCTCTCTCTCTGCCGTCATGCCCGCTCACCTCCTGTGTCTTCGGCTGCTTCGACGCCGCCAGATTCATAAGCACCACCGCAATGATTACCACCAGGAAGATCACGGTGGAAAGCGCCCACAGTGCTGTTTTGATCTCGGTCTGTGCTCCCCTGGTCGCATTATACACATACGTGCTGATCGTATCAAAAGTTGCCGGTTTCGTATACGTGGAAACAAAATAATCATCCAGTGAAAGCGTGATGGACAGCATGAAACCGGAGATCACTCCCGGAATGATCTGGGGCAGCACAATCTTCCGGAGCGCCTGGAAAGGGGTGGCTCCCAGATCAAGCGCCGCCTCATAAAGCCCGTTGTCCATCTGTTTGAGTTTCGGCATCACCGCCAGATAGACAAAAGGCGTACAGAGCACCACATGTCCGATCACAAGGGGAATAAATGTATTTTTCTCAATGCCAAGCACAACGATCAGCAGGATGCAGATGGAAAACGCGGTTACAACATCCGCATTTACAACCGGCACCCGGTTTGCCGTCTCCACCAGTGTCCTGGGAACGGGTCTTGAATAGAACGCTCCGATCGCGCCCAGAGTCCCGAGGACAGCGGCGATGGCAGCCGCGCCGACAGCCAGGAGAAGCGTTCCCCCGATCATGTTTCTCAGCTCTTCCATGGTAAACAGAGTCACATAATTGTGCAGGGAAAATCCACGCACCGCGCCGATGGTTGTGGAATCCGTGAAGCTGTAAAAGGCGAGAATCAGAACAGGGATATACATAAACAGTGCGACGAGCACAAGCCACGAATACGATAGTACTTTCTTCATCATAACACCGCCCCCCTGTTGTCCAGATCACTCTGATCTGCTTTTCCCGTAAATATCGACACAATACAGATTCCCGCAAACAGGATCAGCGAGATCATAGAGCCGTTGTGCCAGTCATAGATGTTGAAATAACTTCCGATCAGGGATCCCATAATATAGGTGCTGTTGTAAATCATATCCAGGATGACGTAGTTAGTCATCGCCGGAAGGAATGTCATAGTCACGCCGCTTACGATTCCCGGCATGGACAGCGGAAGGGTCACCCGGAAAAACACGGCCACCGGTCCTGCCCCGAGATCCGCCGCCGCTTCCAGAAGGCTCTCGTCCAGCTGGAGAAGCGTCGTGTAGAGCGGCAGAATCATAAACGGAAGGAAATCATAGGTCATGGCAATAATCGTGTTTAAGAACGGATGCAGTGACAGATTTCCCTCGATCAGCGTCAGCACTTCCTTGAGCGCAGTGATCCGAAGCGTGAAGTTGATCCACATGGGAAGAATGAACATCATCAGGATCACCGGACCTCTTTTCAGCCCGCTCCGGGCAAGCACATAAGCCACCGGATAGGCGATCAGCAGGCAGACTGCGGTCACGGTCACCGCGATCACCACACTGTAGCACAGCGTGCCGATGGTATTGCCGTTTGTGAAGAAGCTCAGCAGATTCTCAAGGGTGAATCTCCCGCTCCCGTCCGTAAACGCATAGTAAATAATCACTGCCAGAGGCAGCACAACAAAACAGACCAGAAACAGTGCATATGGAATACACAGTTGTTTCCGGCTGAAACGAAAGGTCCCCATCACATCATTCCCCCTGTTTTCTCTTCAGTATGATCTGATCTGCCGGAATAATCAGGCTGACATGGTCACCCTCGTTCCAGAGATCATCTTCATCCAGTACGAAATCATCCTCCGTGCCTGTGCGCACAGTATAATTGTAGTGGCTTCCCTTGTAGATAAAGGAGATAATATTTCCGTCTGCCCTGTACTCATCCGGCTCATCGCTCATGGACACCGCTTTTACCGGTACTTCCACAGTAACTTCCATCCCTGCCAGGCTGATCTCTTCTCCGTCTGCGGCAATCACGGAAGCGCCCTCTGCCGGAGCGGAGCCTTCGAGCAGCTGCGTCAGATCGCACGCATATTCTCCGCCTGCGAAAGCAGCCATGCCGTCTTTCGTGATAACACCCTCAAATACATTCATCATCACACCTGCCGGCATGACATGGATCCCGTCCGGATCGATCCGCATTCCGATCTCCTCTCCGGTCCGAGCGCTCTTCGTGCTCTGGATTACCACCTCGTTGTCCCCGCACAGGGCTGTAATCTCATAGTACATGCCCTTGAAAATGGCGGAATCTACGACTCCCCGTATCTGCCCGTCTTCCGGCGCGGTAATGATCACATCCTCGGGCCTCACCACCACATCCACACGGGTATCTTTGGGAACATTGTCCACGCAGGGGAACTGTGCCTTACAGAACTCTACCGTCATGGATGCAGTCATCCTGCCCTCGAAAATATTACTCTCCCCGATGAAATCCGCCACAAACGCATTCTTCGGCTCATTGTAGATCTCCTCAGGCGTTCCGACCTGCTGGATCATTCCGTCCGACATGACAACAACCTTGTCCGACATGGTAAGCGCTTCCTCCTGGTCGTGGGTCACATAGATAAATGTGATCCCCAGCCGTTCATGCATGGATTTAAGCTCCAGCTGCATCTCCTTGCGCATCTTCAGGTCAAGTGCTCCAAGGGGCTCGTCCAACAGAAGGATATCCGGCTCATTGACAATCGCCCGGGCAATGGCGATTCTCTGCTGCTGTCCGCCGGAGAGCGTGGAGATCCTTCTCTTTTCAAATCCTTCCAGATCCACAACCTCCAGGACTTTCTTCACCTTCTCGCTGATCACCTGTTTCGGCAGCCGCTTCAGATTCAGTCCGAACGCCACATTGTCGTACACATTCAGGTGCGGAAAGAGCGCATACCGCTGAAAAACCGTATTGATCGGCCTTAAGTTCGGCGGCAGATGGCTGATGTCTTTCCCGTTCAGCAGGATCTCCCCCTCCGTGGGGAACTCGAACCCGGCTATCATCCGCAGCGTCGTCGTTTTTCCGCAGCCGGAAGGCCCCAGGAAAGTGACGAATTCCCCTTTTTTCACTGTCAGGTTAAAGTCCTCCACGACAACCATGTCATCAAAACATTTTTTGATATTTTTTAATTCAATAATATTCTCACTCATGGCTCTTCTCCTTACCATGTAAAATTGTGCTTAATCTTATTAAGTGTAGGGGACAACAGGGGCGTTTGTCAATAGGTTTTACGTGTTCTTCACGACAAAAAAGGCTGTTCATTTTCAGTCTAAAGATTTGTATATATTTCCATATTGACAGATTAACGCATTGCACCTATAATAATGAAACATTCATCCGGCAAAGCGTATGTGTTTTGCAACAGCGATTTTACCAGGAGAGTATTTGCCGGACAAATTCCTTTTGATTGAGCTCACAGAAGGTTGCAACTGCGGAAATTGTTTTTTATAATGGAGGTGCAGCAAATTGAAGGATGAAAAATTGAATAACCAGGAATATCCTGCAGTGAACCGTGAGTATAAGGACCGGCTGTTCCGCTTTGTGTTCCGGAAGAAAGAAGACCTGCTCTCGCTCTATAACGCGGTGAACGGGACAGATTACCGTGACCCGGATGCACTGGAGATCAACACGCTTGAGAACGCACTGTATCTGGGAATGAAGAATGACATTTCCTTCCTCATCAGCGGCACGCTGAATCTGTATGAGCACCAGAGCACATATAATCCGAATATGCCGGTGCGGGGGCTGATGTACTTCGCAAAGCTGTATGAGAAATATATCGCCGAGAACAACATTGATATCTATACGAGCACACAGAAAGAACTGCCGTTTCCCCAGTACTTTGTATTTTACAACGGGAAGAAAGAAGAGCCGGACCGGACAAAACTGAAACTGTCTGATTTATTCCGCGGTGTCACCGGGGAATATATTCCGAAGGATTCCGATGCAGTCCCCCATACAGCGGCAGGAAGGAAAGACCCCTGTCTGGAGTGTACCGCGACGATGTTGAACATCAACTACGGTCATAACAAAGAGCTGATGGAAAAGTGCCGGAGACTGAAGGAATACGCATATTTTGTGGAAGCAGTAAGAAGCAATCTTGCATCGGATATGCCGCTGCGGGAATCTGTACTGCGGGCAGTTAATGAATGTATAGAAAGAGACGTTCTGGCAGATATCCTGGTGTCGCAGAAAGCGGAGGTGGTCCAGATGATTCTGGAAACATTTGATCAGGAAAAACATGACGAGGCGATGAAGAAGGACTGGTATGAAGCGGGCAGGGAGGATGGACTGAAGGAAGGGCAGGAAGAAGGCAGAAAAGAAGGCAAAAAAGAAGGCAGAAAGGAAGGGCAGAAGCTAGAACGTGAGAACGGAATCCGTAGGATGATTGTATCATTACGTGACATAGGTATTCAGGAAACGCAGATCAAAAATGCGGTGAAGAAAGCTTACGGACTTTCCCCAGAAGCTGCAAAGAAATACATGGAACAATATCAAGTGCTACAGCATAAAGAATAGAGACATGCCTGTTCTTTCAGAATTTTCGTCCTCCCTTGCAGGGGCAGCAGTTCAAAATCAGAAAAAAAGGGAACCCGCAGAGGTAATGTCTTATCTAAATGACATTGCCCCTCTCGGGTTCCCTCGATAAATTATGTACATTTCTTATAATACCGTTCTCTGCAATCTATATGTTCTTCGTCTCCCGGCCGGCTCTCAGCATCCGGGACAGCCTCCGCACCTTTTCCCATACTTCCCACAACTGCCACGGCAAAGATTCCCATCACAATCGAGGTCGTTCTTGGTAATACGCCGAACCATCTGCCTTTCGATTTGCCCTGAAA
>CBJMC01400__coassemble_712_pt1 | contig 39103 bp, 33 predicted proteins | sample CBJMC01400__metabat2_high_PE_029 | metagenome-assembled genome bin CBJMC01400 | reverse complement strand
TCGTACCCACATTGTTTTAAAAGCTTTTTCATTAATTTTTCAGGATAGTACATATCTGAACAAATTATAATTTCTTTGCCTTGGTATTTCACTAACTCGTAGACTCTCTTCATATATGGATTGGCATAACAGAGATCTAACTCTGTTTGTAGTTCTGTTGATACACCGATTTCTTTCGGAATACCAGTTTTAGCTTCTACTATTTCATAAATATCATATATGGTTACTTCAGTATTTCCGCGCATTAGTTTTGCATGTTGTCTTGCTTCATTCTCAGCATCTATTCTGATTTTACAAAAGTCCATAATATCAAGTTTTGTGCCTACCAAAATAAACAAATCTGAAGGCTTATTAAATGGTCTGAAAATTAATGTATCAAATATATCAAAGGATATCGTCTCATATTGCATTAATCCTTTAGCCATGTTTATTGCTTCCATCATTGGTCTGTATGTTGATTCAGCACCATCTAAATAAACAGATTTTGTCCCAAATATCTGTTCGTAAACATTAAGGCTTCTGGTCTTTATTTCTACAAGTTTTAAATCATCCTTATAATTTATTCCATTAAAACTATATTTGATTTTGATATAGTATCTTTTGTTTTGTTTAAGTTTTTCTATCCGACAGTAATTGCTATAAACTTTGCAGGCAAATTTAAAGTTTTTCTTATCTTCTGAAAAATAGATATTATAACAATAAGCATTTTCAATTTTATGCCACTCAATTTCCAGATAAATACCACCATTTTGTTTTACTGAAATTTGAGGATCATTAGCGATCTTCTTGTTAGATGCACTTTTTTCGATTTTTATATTTTTCTTAGTATTTACGTCTTCCCTCTTATTATCTTTATATATGAGTGCTTCTTGTGATTTTTTGACTCGATAATGCCAAATTAAACTCCATAATACTTTCCAGTGCTTCATTCGGTTTTCGTAATGTTCATCTAAATGTTCCTTTACATATCTTTCATATTCTTTTTGAACATCTTTATTTTTTCTTACTATTTCATCATATATATTTTGCTTTAAGTCCATTTTTATCTCCATTTCCATATTTCAAGAGTAGATGTACAAACTTCTTTTTTCATTTCATCTCCGATAAGGGCCGATTATCCAACATCTCCATCACCTCATATCCACATAACGGATAATTGCTGATTATCCAACATTTACACCACGTAAATGTCTCTTGATGCCGGATAATTACGGATTATCCAACATTCATTTCATCCATCAGTCCACAAATCTCTTTGAAGAACTCCCTGTTCTTCTCATGCTCCCCCATCAGCATGGGGGCATAGGCATCTCTTCCGGAGATATTATGGAACATGACTGATTTCTTCATAATTTTACCATATTCTTCAGCAAAGTCCAATATCCCTTTTTGAATCTGCTCTATTTTCTCATTATCGACTGTGGATTCTTTAAATCTACATTCATAATGTCCTGTTTCGTCCAGATAAAAGCCTTTCAGGCTTCCGTGAGGTGCATCCAGCAGGACTTCCCAGTAGAGATTGTGATTCTTCCCGGGATCATGGAATTTCCAGATATCCCGGTTTTCCCTCTGGGAATACATATAACTTACAAGCTTTCCTGTCTGCAGGAAGGTCTCGCTGGCGTCTGGCTCGGCGTTTGCCGCAGTATTTGTTCCGGCGATAATACCGGTTATACTGCAGTCCATCTTCCATATCTGATTTACGATGTGGTTAAGGGTAATTGCGCCGCTCCCTGCCCAGCCGATATCCACGGCTGCCGCACGGCTGCATCCTTCCAGTATTTCGGAAAAATACTGTTTTCCCGCTTCAAGCTGTTCCTTGTAGTGTTCCAGCACCCGTTCCCAGGACTTCATAAAGAAATCTTTTACCTTTTCCAAATTTTTGTCCGTCAAGTCTGTCTCTGTCCCCAGACCGCTCTCTTTTACAAGATCGTCCAGCATATCGTCCAGCTCCATGGCACTCAGGATTTTTTTCATTGTGTATCCCTGATTGACCTTGTGGAAAAGGAATCTCCGGAAGTAATCATATTTGAAATACTCCGCCGCCATCTTGGCGGCTGCCAGACGGGACCAGTATACATACCTGCACATTCCGGCGTCCTCCGGATACAGGAGCTTATAAGCTTTCATCAGGACGTCTCCGTCCCTGGCCAGGAAAAGGACTCTGTCCATCTTCTGTCTGTGAACATAGTCGTGAATAAACTGACAGTATCCTGTCACAAACAGCCCGCCGTAAATATATCCGTATTCATATTCTCTGGTGTATTCATTCAGGCCATTATGAATATGGGCATTTACCATTCCCCGGTAAATGCTTCCGGTAATGGAAGACATATCCTCCGGGCGGTATTCCATTCCGACATCATTGACATTAGCATAATGTCTGGAGGCAAATCCGTGTTTTCCGGAATTTTCTATATCTGCAACCTTGTTGTCACCGATATGGATAAAGGTAAGCCCGCTTCTGCCGCTCTTCTCTTCTTCCTGTTTTCTGACCTCATCATACAGATCACCCCTGCTTTTTGATTTTCCCAGATCACATGATACATAATAAGCATCAAAAAATCCATAATCACATTTTTCCAGTAGTGTTCTGATCCGGTCAGTATTCAGATACATATCCGAGGTTATTATAATCCTCTTTCCGAGTTTTCTCAGTTCCCCGACAACCCGTTTCATATACGGATTTGCAAAGCAGAAGCTATATTCCAGTTCTGTTTCTCTCTTAAGGGCTGTGTCAGAACGGATTCCTGTTTCTTCTGAAAGTACCTCATAGATTTCTTCCAGATTTACCTCGTAATGGTTCTCTTTCCTGTACTTTCTTTCTCTGGCGCGCCATTCCATCTCCATACGAATTCTTTTGAAATCCATATATCCCAGCTCATCTCCCAACAGGAAGAACAGATCTGTCGGACTGGAGAAGGGCCTTAGAACCAGTGTGTCAAATACATCGAATGACACGACGTCGTATTCTGCAAGTTCCCGCGCGAACTCTTCCGGACTCTTCCTCCTGGAAAGGGAAGATTCGCTTCCGCTACTGTATAGCTGCTTTGTTTCATAGTACGGATACTTCTCCGATATGCCGATCTTCCGGTATCGGAAAACATGGTAGGCAGCGTTCAGATACAGCAGATAGAACCACACAAGACCGCGCCCGGCGCCTTTTGCCTGTTTTCTTTTTTTATTGTACCTCTCCCGGATCCCCGGCACCTCATTGACCAGTGCGCTGTAGATCCGGTCGATTGTCTCCATGCTGCTCATTTCTCTGATATCCTCTAACCCTGATTCATTTTCTCATACGCCGCACATACTTCTTTCGGTCCGCCCACCATGCGCAGGTGACCTTTTTCGATCCACACAACCTTTGTACAGTTGTTCCGGATCACCGAAGTGGAATGGGACACGATCAGTACGGTAGAACCGCCGTGCATCATTTCCTTTACCCTCTTCTCGCTCTTCTGGCGGAAGAACATATCACCGACACTCAAGACCTCATCCAGGATCAGGATCTCCGGGGTGTCGCGTATGGTCGCAATCGCGAATCCGAGTCTGGATACCATACCGGAAGAATAGTTTCTTACTTTTTCTTCCATGAATCCTTCCAGCTCTGCGAACTTGACGATGTCGTCATACTTTTCATCGATAAATTCTTTTGTATAACCAATCACCGCTCCGTTCAGGTAAACATTCTCACGTCCGGTGAGTTCATAGTCAAATCCTGTTCCAAGAGTCAGAAGCTGAATCTTGTTTTTATCAACTACAACTTTTCCCTGAGTCGGGGCAAGCACTCCTGAGATGATCTTCAGAATCGTACTCTTTCCGGAACCGTTTGTACCGATAATTCCGACGACCTCTCCTTTATGGACAGTAAAGCTTACGTCATCGAGAGCCTTAAACTTTTCTGTGCTTCTCTGTCCTTTCAGCGTCCGGATCAGCAGCTCCTTGATACTTGTGGCCTCATCCTTCTCGCGCTTGAATTCCATGGTAACATGCTGTACATCGATTTCAATCTCGCGCTCGTCCTCTGCGGGAGCTGCCGCTGCAGCTTTACCTGCCGGGGTTGCTGCCGGAGCCGTCTTAGCGTCTTCCGTTTTTCCTGCTGCAGCGGGCTGAGCCTGCTGCTTCCCTTCTTCCGCTTTTGCGTCTGCAGGTGCTTTTCCGGTTTCCGCAGATTCTGTATTTACAGCTTCTGCTGTCTCCGGGATATCCTCCCGGCGTTCCACCGGTTTTCTGCGCTTCACAGGCTGCCTTGTGCCGCCGCTTCTTGCGTGGTTCGCAGCTGCCGCATGCCTGCGCTTATGTCTTTTCTTATTTCTGGAAATCTGAATCAGCGTGGCGATCAGAAGCAGAAGAATAATAGTAAGTACCACAAGAATAATCGCAAATATCAGCTGACTTCTTGTCATTCTTGCAAGTGCATTCTGTATCGTCGGTTCTGTATCCGCCGTGTCAGAATCAGGATGTTCTTCCGGCACCGGATCCAGACTTGTCACAGGCTCCGCCCGGTTCACGGTCACTGTATATGTGACCTGATTTCCGGAAGAGTTTGTCACTGTTACATTGATTGTATTTGTCCCCACAGCAAGGGTCGTATCAGACACCTGCACTGCAGACGCAGCGTCTTCCGCGACGGCCTCTACATTTGCTGTGGCAATATCATTGGCTACATCCACGGAATACGCGAGCACATCCGGGCTGAACCCCGGCACAGGCTGACCGTTTACCGTCAGGGAGCTCAGAGCGCATCCGGCCGGGAGCGGGACGGAAATCGGCGCTGACGCATCCGTTGCTGTTGAAGTTTCACCGGACGCATACTGTACCGTCACATTCGTAATCGAGATCTGCGTAGTTCCCGAACGAAGCGGAGTAAAATAAACCATCAGACTGAACTGTTCTGTATTTCCCGCCCCGCTGCTGATCCGTACTCTCCCCTCTGCTTCCAGTTCACCGCCGGAATTATACTGGAGCATCTGCGGATCATACTGGAGTGTCATATCAACATAGGACATGGGCTCGTCAGACTCCACATATACACCGATGGGTGACTCTGTACCCTGCACCCACTCATAAGATTCCGAGCCGAATCTGGAAATTTCGCCTTCCGCCTCGGCATGAATATCGCTTATCAGAAATCCTGACACTATAATTGCCATAGCTGCCAGAACGTTTTTCATCCACCTCTTCATAACTACCTTCATCTGCTCCTTAAATCTTCTGCATTACCTGATTCTTATTCTTCCGGAACACGGCATAACCGACCGCGTATGCCACAGCCGCCCAGACCACCATCCGGGCGATCTCATCCGCCGGAGGGATAACGCCGTACATGACGACGCTCCGCATGCAGTCTATATACACAAAAATCGGGTTAATCTCAATAACCTGCCGGATAATCCCCTTCATACTGTCAATCGGATAGAACAGTGCCGAGCAATACATCCACAGTGTCAGCAGGACTGAATACAGATGCTTTACATCTCCAAAAAACACATATGCAGTCGAGAGAATAAATGATATTCCCAGTGCAAATATCAACAGAAACAGAACAATCACCGGCGCGAACAGCATAGTCAGTTTCGGCGTAACCCGGAACACGACCAGCATGATCACATAAGCGATCAGGGAATATCCCAGATTCACAAGTGCCGTGTACACTCTCGCAAGGACGAATATCTCCATGGGGAGCTTCACTTTAATCAATAATGTTTTATTATCCACCAGTGTAGTCATCGCCGCGTTGGTCGCTCCGGTAAACATCTGCCAGAGAATATATCCCGACAGATAATAGATCGGATAATTCTCAATAGAGCGCTGAAAGAGCTGCGAGAATATCATGGAGAGGACGGACATCATCAGCAGCGGATTGAGCACGCTCCAGACGATTCCCAGATACGACCTGGAATACCTCCTCTTGATCTCTCTTGACGTCAGTTCCCGGATTACGAAAAAGTACTGTTTTCTGTTTTCCCGTTTTTCCTGTCTTATTGCTTTTTTATCTATATTATTATCCTTCTTATCTCTGGACATTATTTCTTCTCCACATATACATCTGCCTTATATATAGCAGGTATTTATACATCCCATACTGCATGAGATGGTATCTTGGCCTTTTCTTGGCGCAGCGCACCACGCTGCCCTCGTACCAGGCGCTTTCCTTGATCTCGGTCTTGCGGATTCCCAGCATTACCAGGATCTTGTTGATCACATGGTTATCCGTGAGATCCTTTTCATCCATCACTGCCGCAAGCTGACGGCTTCCGTATTCAAGCACATCGTCACAGAAGACAAGGGTTCCGTAGACTTCCGCCTCATCTTTTGTGGGGTTACCCATGAAGAGCTTCAGAAGTTTCTTCATGGCTTTCTTATCCTTGCGGCAGTTGACTGCACTGATATCAGTGACGCTCTCCGCCGCTTTCTCTGTGTACCCGAGCAGTACCGTTTCCAGCTGCTCCATATATTGCTTTCTCTCCGGCGCGATGGAATCATACACCGGTATGTATTTTCCGTCTTTTTCCTCGTACCTCAGGGTCATGCCGTGAGGTGCGCTGAAGATGGTTTCAAACAGATTGTTGTTGAAATTCACCTTCTCGCTGAGCTGTCCTTCCGGGCTGAAGTAATAGCAGTGATAGGTTTCCCGCGGCACACCCGGCGGAAGTTCATACAGTCCCCAGTAATATCCTTCCAGCTCGCTTTTTCTCCCCATGCTTTTGAGCATCTGGTTGAGGGTCTTCTGCATGGACCCGACCCATCCGCTGTCCACGATGGCGTCCTCCGCACCGTCCAGAAAACCTTCCTGGCGCAGATATCCCTGCAGGGCAGGCATGGCGTCCTCCGAGTGACGGAGCATATATTCCATAAACATTTTGGAATGGTAAAGTTTCTCTTTTATTTCCGCAAGACGCACATAAGGGACAGGTTCATTTTCATGTCCCGTCTCTCCGATCTCGTTGAGCACGTCTTTCTGCTCCTGCATATCGAGCCCTGCGCGGTTAAGCACCCGCGTCAGAGTTGCATCGATACTGTCCCTGCATATGTAATCCATGGCGTCCTCCACGTCCAGATGGTACATCGGAATACGCAGGGAATAGCGTGAGCAGCTCACGTAACGGCAATCAATGGGAAGATTGAGTTTCTCCACATAGATTTTTGCCGTCCTGTACATAAAATACCCGTCCCTGGCTAAAAAATACAGCCTTTTTTTACCACTTTTCAATGCCTCCTGCAAGACCCAGGTCACAAAAGTATTTACCATGGGTCCAAGCACGTAACTGCCGGCGCCGGCAAACGGATTATCCTCCGCCTTCTCCGGCACCGAGGCAGGGCAGTAAATCTTTTCCTTATTCAAAAATTTTCTGTAAGTTTCAAATCTGGCCTTTCTCGCATCTGTCTGAACAGCCATTCTTATTCCTCCTCAGTATATTATGCAGTAGTCCGTTCGGCAGGACGGCGCCTGCCAGCGGGCGGAACACATATACCGCTGTAGACGGCTTCAGGATTCCCATCCGCTTGAATCCGCGGTACCTGATGCGCATCTCATTCAATCTGTTATCTATACTTCTCCTTACATAGGAGTTCTGGTCTTCCCGGTATAAGAGCAGGCTTTCCTGCAGGTTATATCCCCGCTTCCCCTGCATATGAAGCCGCATGAAGAGCTCATAGTCCTCGCAGCGCCTCGTAACGCCGGCAGAAATATAGGCATTTCTGCCCCATACCGCCTCCCTCCGGAACATGACCGAGGGATGGATATAAGGGGAGTACCTGAGAAAATCTTTCTTTTCAGGCTTCTCCGGCATCGTTTCTGTCCGCCATATCCCGGTTTCGTCAAACAGGTCCGCATTTGAGCCGACCCAGTCATATTCCGGGTGCTGTTCCAGAAAACGCACCTGCTTCTCCAACCGCCGGGGCAGGGAAACATCGTCGTCATCCATTCTGGCAATATATGTTCCCGCAGACAGCTTTATGCACTGGTCAAGAGCATAGGCAAGTCCGTGGTTTCTCTCATTTCTCACACAACGGATCCGTCCGTCGAGATCAGCCGTTCTCCGGATAATTCCGGCGGCTTCCGGCGCCGATCCGTCATCATAGAGGATCAGCTCCCAGTCGGTAAACGTCTGTTCCATGATGGAGCGCACCGCTTTCGTCAGCTGCTCCTCCTTCGGGTTGTAAGTCCCGATGATCACGCTGATCTTCACATCACTCATTACGCATCTCTTCCTGATAGACATGCCTCATGATTTCATTGGCATATTTCTTGTCAAACTTCATCACTGACTCTCTGCAGTATTTCTGCATCTTGCGCCTTGCTTCCGGCTCAAGCCCCTGCACAAAGTGTATCCCCTCGATAAAGCTCTCCGGACTGCTGCTGTTGCAGACATATCCGTTCTTCTGATGTTCCATATACTCTCTGGTACCCCGGTTATCTGACGCGATAAGCGGCACACCCATTGCAAGCGCTTCGAGGGCAGCCATCCCGAGCCCCTCCCTGAGTGACGGGAACACTGACGCATCCGCGCACCCCTCGATGGGTCTGACATCCATACAGTATCCGAACATCCTCACGTTGTCTTGGAGTCCCATCTCATCAATCCACTCTCTCATACGGTCGTGAAAGAATCCGTCGCCGCAGATGCCGTAGACTATCCCCGAGATGTCTTCCCCGGAATCCCGCATCTTCTTCAGCGCCTGGAGCACTACTATATGGTTCTTATTCTCATTGAGTTCTCCCACGCTGACGAGAAAGAACTTGTCCTCCACATGGAGCTCCTTCCGCTGCCTTTTTTTCTCCTCATCGGAGAGGGGACGGAACCGTTCCATATCAAGCCCGATGCTCGGCAGCTGGTATACTCTGCCGCCTTTTCTCAAATGCAGTTTTTTTGCGCTTTCGTAATCTTCTCTGTTGATCGTGATCAGCACATCTGTATAATGTGCCAGTATTTTCTCTGCAAGTTTGTAAACTGTGTTGTTAATCAGGGGAGCGCCTTTGTAGAAGTGAAAACCGTGTGCTGTATATATAACCCTCAGATCCCGATTCTTATGTCTGAAATATCTCCCTGCAAGGCGTCCAAGTACGCCTCCCACAGGGGCATGGCAGTGAATGATGTCAATATTGTTCTGCTCAACGATCTCGATAATCTGACGCAGCGCCTTACTGTTGGCGCGCACCATGAAAGGAGACCGCTCCACGCAGATGTCATGTGGGATCACACCGAGTTCTCTGTATTCTTTCGGATCGAAAAGATAGTGTTGTTCCTTCATATTAGAAGCATAATGTACTTCACACCCGAGTTTCCGAAGAATTCTGACATTTTCTTTTTCAAATTTATCGATAAATCCGCTGACACATGTCAGAATCAAAACACTCTTTCCCACTGTTTCTCCATTCCTTTGCCCAAAATGTGCCTTATACCACAATTTACATTTTAAGGGGTGGTTTTTTACCCCCCCCTCCAAAGAAAAACTGCTATATGCAATCACATCGTTAGTATTATATGCCCTGAAATGCACAATTGTCAAGGAAATGTGACACCTTACGACCTTGTACATACTGGGCTTTTTCCCTCTGCACCGGAAAAACTGTAAAAATTCGTTGGTGCTTGTAATTTTTGGTCGTTTTTTTGTAAAAAATAGCACTCCTCAAAACTGCTGTTTTTTTCATACAGCCGTCTTGAAAAGTGCTTTTTCTTACTGTTGCTTTATGGCGCCGTTATCACAGCGGTTGCCCCAGGAATCGATCAGCATGCCGTCCCGGTACACGCAGATGATCTCACAGTGGTTCGCGCATTTCCCGCAGGTCACTTCCCTGGTCTTAAATTCCATATCTGCCACATCAAAGGAGAACTCCCTCTCGTCCTGGCTTTCTTTTGCCAGAACCGCGATGCCGAACGCTCCCATGAGGTGCCCGTTCTCATCGACCAGCACGGGCATGCTCAGTTCTTCCTCGAACATTCTCACCACGCCTGCATTCTTGCTGACGCCGCCCTGGAACACCACAGGAGCCACAATCTTCTTGCCTTTTGCCACGTTATTGAGATAATTTCCCGCAACCGCCTTGCAGAGTCCGGCGATGATCTCCTCTTTCGGACATCCCACCTGAAGCTTGTGCACCAGGTCGGACTCTGCGAACACGGTACAGCGCGCAGCGATCGGCGCTGCCTTTTTCGCCTTCAGGGCGATCTCGCCGAATTCTTCCACTTCCACGCCCAGACGGTGTGCCTGGCTTGAGAGGAACGCGCCGGTTCCGGCAGCGCACAGGGTATTCATGGCGTAATCTACTGCCACGCCGTTCTCCACGCAGATGATTTTCGAGTCCTGTCCGCCGATTTCCAGGATCGTGCGCACATCCGGATGGAGGGTGGTTGTCCCCACAGCATGGGCGGTGATCTCATTTTTCACAACCTGTGCACCGATCATGCTCCCCACCAGTTTTCTGGCGCTCCCCGTTGTCCCGGAAGCCACAATCTTATATTCTTCCCGGCTGTTCGCGGCATCAAACTGGCTTTTGAGCTCATGGAGCACGTTCTTTGAGGCATTCATGGGATTGCCTTCCGTCCAGAGATAACACTGTGCCAGGATTTCATTTTCTTCATTAATAATAACGCCTTTTGTCGATATGGAACCGATATCGATTCCCAGATAAGCCTTCTTCATCGTAACACCTTCTTCTTTCTCTCAAGCATATCGTAAAACGCTTCCAGTCTCGTATCAAGTCCCGTATCGCTCTCCTGCAGGTCATAGCTCAGATACAGAACCGGAATGTGGTAATCCCGGCTGATATTCTGAAGCACCGGGATGGCATCCATCTCCGGCGTACAGCCAAAGGATTTCACATGAATGATCCCGTCAAATCCCTGTTTTGCATAGTCCATGGCCGAGTTGATCGTCCAGGTGGTAGTCGGACCCATGCTGTACTGCGCATATTCCCGGATTCTGGGGCGCAGCGCCGTCTCCTTTGCACGGAAATGGCAGTTTGTGATGTTCATGAACCGGTGGACCGAAGCCCCCAGGTTAATCAGCTTTTCCTGCAGGAACTGGTTGGAATGTTCATCCATGATCGTATAGTACTCTCCCACCACGCCGATGCGCACGGGATTCTCCGGCATCTTCAGGGGAAGTTCCTCCAGCGCCTGCTTTGCCCTCTGGTAACCGCTCTTTATCTCCTGTCCGGTTTCGGCGATCTGCATCTCCATAAGGAACTGCCGGTACACCTTTTTGTAACTGCCCTTCTCCGCCTCGAAGCCGGCGTTCCGGTAATACATGGCCTCGATCTCGTCCATATATTCCGCCATCTTCACCCCTTCATAAGCTCCCGTGACCAGTTTTGCGGGATTGAGTTTCGGATTTATATGGCGGGCCAGCCGGATCCATTCTTTCTTGCTGCCGCCCATGTACTCGGCAAGATTGATAAAATCGCACCGGTACCCCAGTTCCCGGATAATCTCTTTCTGGAGTGCGCCGTAATAATCAAGCCTGCACAGTCCTCCCGTCTCCACCAGCACCTCCGCGCCGGCCTCCAGGGCTTCAATCAGGCTGCCCAGGGAATGTTTGAACGGCGCGCAGGCATAATCCGGGCTGTATTTGCTTCCCAGCTCGGATGTTTTCTTCGTCGCCGGCGGCAGAAGAATAAACTGCGCCCCGATCCCCTGTTCCACAATATATCGGATGGCATAATCGTAGTGGTTGATTCTGGGGAACGCCACTTTTTTTCTGTTGTCAATTCTTAGTTCCATAGCCGCCTGCTTTCTGATATTTAATAATATCGATAAAACTTTCTATTCTCGTCTCCACACCGGCCGTGCCGCTCTGCGCATCCAACGTCAGGCTTAAGACCGGCAGGTCCTTGATCCTGCGGATAAGCATGTCGTTTACCAGGGCGTCCGGGCCGCAGGGATATGCGCTCACCAGCACGATCCCGTCCGCTTTTTTCCGCAGCGTCATAAGCGCTCCGGTTATCTCACGGTTGATCAGCCAGGGCATGACACGGGAGAAATCATAGCTTTTCTTCAGGGCGCTGTCGCGGTCCACATAATCTGTATACAGCACGCTGGCGCCCATCTTTTCCAGAATCCGCGCAAGTTCTCCTCCCATATACGCGTCATGAAGCACATAGGGATGTCCTGCCAGGACAACCTTTGTGCCCTCTTTTTCCATCAGCTGGTTCTGGGCTTTCTCACGGCTTTTCAGCCAGGCTTCCTGCTGCTTCTTCGCAAAACCGTATGCCTTCTTTGTCTCTTTTTTCGTCTTTCCCAGTGTGTTGCCCAGTTCCAGATATACTTTTTCTTCCGTTGTCCTGTCGTACCAGTCATAACTGACTGTCAGGACCGGAATCTGCTCATCGCGGAAAATGTTTTTCACAAGATCAGGCAGCGCCTCGTATCTTGTACACATTTTTTCCCGGGTTTTGTACCCGCCCATGCGGGGAATGAAAACAGCGTCGCATTTTCCCATCAGTTCCATCACATGGCCCAGATACATTTTAAACGGAAGACATGTCTCGTCAACCGCCCTCGCCGTTCCCTGTTCAAGGATCTGCCGGTCGCTCTTCCGGCTGGTCACGCAGTGAAAGCCGAGCTGTTCAAAAAAGTTTTTCCAGAGAACCCCGTCTCTGTGTATCATCAGTCCCCCAGGGATTCCTATTGTCTGAATCATACTGCAGTATTTTCCCCTTTCCTTCTTATTACAGAAATCTTCTCAGGACGAAAAGAAAGCGGCAGCGCATCCAGGGCACTGCCGAATCTCTTTTCTATTGTTATTGTTCGATCTTTTTCGGTCTTGCAATCTTAAGCTGTACATTTACCCCGAACGGGTTGATCGCCACGCCCTTTGCCTCCGGGACGAGGAGTTCCGGGATCTTCCCCGCAGGAACAGCTGCCGTGCGGAACTTTTTATCCCGGGCAAACTTGCGGAATTCCACCGCATCGGTAAACACCGGCTGATAGACGGATCCGTCTTTCTGTTTCAGCACCGGCACCTGTCCGTCTTCCTGTATGGCAAGGATAAATGTTCCTTCTGTATAATGTGCCAGGAGTTCTTCCTGAAGCTCTTTCAGCTCCCGGGTAGGTTCTGCGCCGTTCTGCCGGCGAAGCTCCTGCATGAAATACATTGCCGTGAGATGAAGCGCCGGATTCTCGATCAGTTTCTGTCCCTTCGGCAGTTCCTCCGGCGTCTTCCGTCTGACAAGCTCGTTAAGCTGCACGCTGATCGCCATATCCGTGCCGCTGTTCACAGCCAGACAGTTCACTCCCATAGTGTAAAGATTCGTATAAAATCCCAGGAGCTGCTTTTCTTCTACTTTTGCCACGGCAACCTGGTAACGCTGTTCCGCCAGTGCTTTTGCCTTTTCTTTTGCATCATCCAGGCGGTAATATAAAAATACCTGGTCGTCGAATGTCTCATCATCGCAGTCCACGAAAGGCATCCTGGTCGCCACGGACATGACCACATAGATCTCGCCCGGGTTTCTGAGCGCCTGAAGTGTCTCCTGCTTTGTGACAGTTGTTTTCTCTTCCATCGGTATCGTCTTTCCTTTCTCCTATCATGGGACAGACCATTCTGTCCCAACATCAAGTATTTTATCAGTATAGCCGCATGAAATCAACCGGGAATTTTAAAACAACCGGCTGAACAGCTCCGCCAGATGCGGCAGGAAGATAATGCACCCGATAATCACAGACATCACCGCAGAAAAAAGCACCGCTCCCGCTGCAGTATCTTTCGCAATCTTTGCCAGCGGCTTTTTCTCCTCCGTGACAAGATCCACAACCGCCTCCACCGCGGTATTTACCAGTTCCAGGGAGATGATCAGTCCGAACAGAAGCAGGCAGATGCACCACTCCGTGGCCGTAAGCCCCAGGAAAGTGCCCGCAGCCGTCACTGCAATCACAGCCACGCAGTGAATCTTCATATTGCGTTCTTTTCGGATGCCGGTCCGGATTCCGTCAAAAGCATATCCGAAACTTTTTACCAGGGAATTCTTTTTCTCCTGCCCGCTGCCCTGGTTTCTGTCCTGATTATCCACCTGTTTTTTTCCGTTATTCTTATCCCGGTTCACCGTTCTCCTCCCCTGTCTGAGCAAAAAATATTTTATATTTTCCATATGTACTGCCGTAAATATCTTCTGTCACGCACATGCACGGTCTACTTTCTCCACGGTCTACTTTCTCGACAGCAGATGCTTGATAAATACATACAGCACGATGATAAATGCCAGTACATACCCGAAGGCTCCCAGCGCCGGGATGCCCAGCACTTTCGGCGACATGTCCGTGGTGCAGATAATACTGGAACTGATCAGAAGCGCCATGACCCACAGCCCCATCACGATATTGCGCACCAGACGCCGGAGCAGGCGCGCCAGGTCATCCGTCACCTGCAGGTCCAGGTTCACTTTTGCCTGGCCTTTCAGATACCCGTTCATCATATCGGTAACCAGGGACGGGATATCCAGAGCTTTGCGCATGGATTTGAGCGCGCTCCTCCCGCTGTTCTTCAGCTCCTTTTTCAGGTCAAAGGAACGGAAAAACTCTCCCGCCATGTGGGATGCCGCGATTTCCACCATATTGATGTCCGGCGCGATGTCCGCCAGAACGCCTTCCATATGGGTAAGACCCCGGGCAAGCATGGTCAGGCCGTGGGGCATCTTGATTTTGTTATTCTTCATAACCTCCATCAGGTCCGCCATGACTTCCGCCACGTTGATCTGCCCCATCTCCGTGTTGCCGTATTTCATCAGCAGTCCTTCAATGTCCTCATGCAGTTTGCGCTGGTCCGGCTTCTCCCGGAACTCCCCCAGCGACAGCACCGCCTGCTGGATCAGCCCTACATCATTAAAGGCAATGCCCTGCACGGCTCTCCCGATCATCTCCCGGTCATGTTCCGTCAGGCGCCCCATCATTCCCATATCAATCCAGATAATCTTTCCATCCCGGATCTTTACATTTCCGGAATGGGGATCCGCATGGAAAAATCCGTCGTCCATGACCTGCTTGATGTAGTTGTCCACCAGTTTGCTTCCGATCTCCTTGAGGTCATATCCTCCCGCGAGCAGAGCCTCCTTATCATCGATTCCGCAGCCGTCAATGTATTCCATGACAAGTACATGGACCGTAGTGTACTGCTGATACAGAACCGGCGTCCCCACAAAGCTGACATCCTTATTCCGCCGGGCGAACTCCTCCATGTTCGATGCTTCTGTCAGGAAATTCATCTCATCTCTCGTGACAGACCACATCTCGTCCAGCACCAGATCCAGATCTGCCATGCCTTTTATACTGACCGGCGGCAGAAGCTTCACCGCCTTGTGCAGGAGATCGATATCTCTTGCCATCTTTTCGTAAATGCCCCTTCTCTGGACCTTCACGACCACCTCTTCTCCGGTGCGCAGGACTGCACGATGTACCTGTGCAATCGACGCGGACCCCTGAGGCGTCTCCTGGATCTCGGAAAACACCCGTTTCCAGGAGCGCCCGTAGGACTCCTCGATCACTTCCTTCACTTCCTCAAAAGGCATGGGCGTCACTTCCGAGCGGAGCCGCATCAGTTCATCGCAGTACCGCTTCGGCAGGATATCCGAGTGCATGGACATGATCTGCCCCAGCTTGATGAAAGTGGGCCCCAGATCCTCCAGAATGGCGCGGAGCTTTTCCGGGGTAACTCCCTTTGTGATGTTATGCTTCCGGAGTACCGCAGTGATCTCCCGAAGCCTGGAATTGTATTCTATCGGTTCAATTGCACTCATCCTCATCCTCTTCTGCTTCCGCGGCTTCTTTCTTCAGGATCTGCTGTTTGAGCGCCTCGATCTGCTCCGGTGTCATATTGTCCAGAAGCTCGCTTAACTCCTCCGGTGAAGACGCCTTAACCGAGACGTTCACCTTATCTTTCACCGTCTTTTTAATGTTGTGCTTCAGCTCTTCATTGAGTACCTTTCCCTGTTCTACTGTCAGTTCGCCTTTCTCCACCATTTCGTCGAGAAGTTCTTTTGATTTTTCTGCAGTAACCGCCACAGCGCCGACTCCCGCAAGAAAGATTTTTTTCAGATTGTCACTTAATTTTTCCATAATGTATTGTCTCCTTTCACTTCCATGCAGACTTTTATTTCTGCTGATCTGTTCCGTATTTTTCTTTATAGCGGTCAATACACTCCTCGATCACCTTCACCGCTCCCAGGGCGCCCTCGAATTCGTTGACCGCTGTCTTTTTGCCCTCCAGGTCTTTGTACACAGTAAAGAAATGGCGGATCTCATCAAAAATGTGTTTCGGGAGCTGTGAGATCTCCGTGTACGCTGCATATGTGGGATCCGCCCAGGGAATGGCGATCACCTTTTCATCCCCTGCACCGCCATCCGTCATCTTCATGACGCCGATGGGATAGCAGCGCACCAGCGTCATCGGCTCCAGAGGCTCCGAACACATGACGAGCACGTCAAGCGGATCTCCGTCGTCCCCCAGTGTCCTCGGAATAAATCCGTAATTCATCGGATAGATTGTGGACGTGTAAAGCACACGATCCAGAATAATGAGCCCGGTCTCCTTGTCCAGTTCGTATTTCTTCTTGCTTCCTTTTGAGATCTCAATTACAGAAATGAAATCCGTGGGAAAAATCCGCTCCTCGCTGATATCATGCCAAATATTTCCCATAAACCGCACCTCCTGTTCTCCGGCTGTATTTTCCTATCTCTAATTCTACATCGTAAGCGCGGTTCCGTCCAGTAAAGATTCGGTTTTATCACCATATATCATGCCGGATGTAAAAAGGCACCCGGAGTTTTCCGCTCCGGATGCCTTCTTCAACAGATTTACATCAGTTTTCTGAACAGTTCTTTCAGGTCTTCCACGCTTGCGTCCTTCGGGTTGCCCGGTGCGCATGCGTCAGCATGTGCGGACTCTGCGAGGAACTGCAGGTCTTCTTCTTTGAGTGCTTCCAGTTTGGTCGGGATTCCGACGTCAACAGAGAGCTGGCGCACTGCGTCGATGGCTGCTTTTCTGTACTCGTCCACAGACATGTCATCCACGCCTTTTACACCCATGGCTCTTGCGATCTCGCGGTATTTCTCGCCTGTACACTCCTGATTGTACTCCATAACAATAGGGAGCATCATTGCACATGCAACTCCGTGGGGAGTGTCATAGACAGCACCCAGTGTATGCGCCATGGAGTGAGCGATACCAAGACCTACATTTGAGAATCCCATTCCGGCGATATACTGGCCGAGAGCCATTCCGTCGCGTCCCTCTTTCTCGTTTGCGACAGCGCCTCTTAAAGAGCGGGAGATGATCTCGATTGCTTTCAGATGGAACATATCTGTCATTTCCCAGGCAGCTTTTGTCGTGTATCCCTCGATCGCATGTGTCAGAGCGTCCATACCTGTGGCAGCGGTAAGTCCCTTCGGCATGGAAGCCATCATATCCGGATCAACAACCGCAATAACCGGCATGTCGTGGGGGTCAACGCACACGAATTTTCTCTTCTTCTCTACATCTGTGATTACGTAGTTGATCGTAACCTCAGCCGCCGTTCCCGCTGTTGTCGGAACTGCAATGATCGGCACGCATGGATTCTTTGTGGGAGCTGTTCCCTCCAGGCTTCTCACGTCCTCGAACTCCGGGTTTGCGATGATAATGCCGATGGCTTTAGCCGTATCCATGGAGGAACCGCCGCCGATGGCAATGATATAGTCAGCCTCCGCTGCCTTGAATGCTGCAACGCCGTGCTGTACATTTTCGATTGTCGGGTTTGCCTTGATATCAGAGTAGATCTCATATGCAAGACCTGCACCGTCAAGCACATCCGTCACCTTGCCTGTTACGCCAAATTTGATCAGGTCCGGATCCGAGCAGACAAATGCTTTCTTGTATCCTCTTGCCTTTGCCTCTGTCGCAATCTCCTGGATCGCGCCTGCGCCGTGATAAGAAGTCTCATTTAACATGATTCTGTTTGCCATTGTTATCAGTCTCCTTTTCTTTCTGTGTTGAGTTTCTGCCGGAAATGACTGCCGTATGTTCACCTCCCGGCTTTCTGTTTATATTTTAACAATCTTACGCGGAAAGATAAAGTGACAAAGCAGGCAATCTGTAACGTGCAGAATCCGGCACGGCAGTCAGACTTTCGCTTACAGGAGGTCCAGCGTCCGGAACACTTCGCTCAGTTCCGCGGGCATGGCGTCCACCAGATCTTCCGCCATCTTTTCCGGATCCGCGTTGATCTTCCCCAGCACCCACTGCACGGTCATATAGATCGACCCCTGACAGTACATTTCCAGGAGAAATTTCAGATGCGGGGACATTTTTCTTCCGGTCTTCCCCTCAATCCGCTCCGTGTAAAACTGCAGGATCAGGTGAAAATCGTGGTCGCGCAGGTTATTCTGGTCATCGTTTTTAAAAGCCGCCCGGAAGAACAGCTTCTCATCTTCTATATAATGGAACTTGTTGACCAGTCCCTCGAAGATCGTCCTTCCCTCCCCCATGTGTTCGAAAGACTCCAGAAGGATCTTGTCGAAATACCAGTTGATCAGATCATATTTATCTTTGAAATTGCGGTAAAATGTCTGTCTCGTCGTCCCGCACTCATCCACGATCTCCTGAACCGTGATCTTCTCCACCGGGGACCGGCGCATGCAGATCTTCATGGCGTCCGCCAGACGGTATTTCATATTTTCAGATTTGTTGTGGTTTGTTTTTTCTTTATCTGCATTCACTTTTTTCACATTCTCCATCTGTAAGCTGCTTTTCCATGACTTTATCTCAATATCTCAATATATCTTCCCGATCTCTTCCTCTATCCCGTATCGTTCCCGGAATTTTGCCAGATCGCCCTCCCCGCGGATCAGCATAACCTCCTCGAATTTTCCGGAAGCAAGATCCTGAAATCCGGCCACCTGCTCTCCGGTGCAAATACTGCAGCGCAGGACAGGGCGGCAGGTATTCCGGTCGTATGTGAGAATTTTCTTCTTTTTTCCGAACATTGTAGTTACACCTCTTTTTTCATTGTATCATCCGGCTTTTAAAATGACAAATCATTTGTCTCTCCTTTTTCCTATAATAAAGCTGCTTTTTACCCGATCCCCCGGATTCTCTCAATCACGCTTCTTCTCCGTATCATGCCCGCGCCCGCTGCCACCGGGATGGCGATACACACCGCCAGGGTAACTGCGGTCATTCCGACCACCGGACCAGCCGGCACCATAAAGGGCGCCTGCATATAATTCATGGACTGATAGATGAGGTACGTCACCGCCAGGCCAACTGTCCCGGTCAGAACCAGCGAGCCCGCGCCGTAGCAGAAACCTTCCAGAATCAGCAGAAAATTTCTCTGCCGGTCCGTCATTCCCACGCTCTCGAGCACGGCAAGCTCCATCTGGCGGTTCTGGACATTTCCCAGCACGGTATTGATGTAATTCAGGATCCCGATCACTGCCAGGAGCAGGGCGATCCCGGTGCTTACCAGCGACAGATTTCCCTGTGCCCGCTCTGCATCTCTCATGGAATCCAGTTTTGACTCCCATGAAAAATCCGATGTATCCGGAGACGCCTGGATCAGATCCATCACATGATTTTCCGCAGGCACGGCAGCATCCGCTTCATACCTCACGCCTGTTTTTTCCACGAAGGGATCCGCCGCAAATTCTTTTACCGCCGTATCGATCACAATGACCGTCGGAGTTATCCCCTGCGTTGTACCGGTATAATAGTATCCCTCATTGGTCATCCCGGCAATTTCAAATTTTCTGCTTTTTTCTCCTCCGGTCATATTCCCGTATATGCTGCCCGCATCCGCGGAAGCCAGATTGTCAGGCGGCTGACTGCCTTCCGCGCCGTCCATCGTCCGAAATGCCACACAGGTCACGCTTTTTCCCGCCGCATCCTCCGGCGTGAGATCCAGATCATTTCGATAGAGCACGCAGGTCTCCCCGCGCAGAAAAGCCTCTTTATCAAAAGGTACGGAAGACTCATCCAGTGTTTCCTGCAGATATTCCACCTCATTTTCGCTGATTCCGACAATCGAGGTGGGAAAGTTTTCCGGATGCTCTCTGTACTCTTCCGCTGCTTCTTCATAAGGGATGTTCATCCATTTTGCGTAGAATTCTTCCATCCACAGCTCCATGAAGTCCGGATCCCAGGGAACCATGATCTCCGCCGTGTAGAAAGGATATATTTCCTGCACCCCATCTGTGTCTGTCAGTTCTTTGAGAAACTCCTCATCCATGATCTGCTTCCACTCTGCCGGATCTTCTTTATCCAGAGTGTCATTCCTGAGCACCAGATCCGCATCCATGTGGTTTGTCACGATCGTTCTCGCCCCCTGGCTGTCGGCCAGTGTGGTCATGCAGAGAAAGACCGAGAGGCCCGCTGCCAGAGAGACCATGATCACTGCAGATTTTTTCTTATCTTTTGTGATCTGCCCCACAGCCATCCTCCAGAGAAGTCTTCCCCTTCCCGTTCTGCGCCAGCCGTCCCTTCCGCATGCCGGACGGTAGCTCACAGCCTCAAGAGGCGATACTTTTTCTGCCAGGCGTATCGGTTTCCTGCTGCCCGCCCAGATCGTAAGTGCTGCAACCGCTATGCTCAGGAGAAGCACTGCCGGCTGAAATGAGATACGTATCTCCCCCACGGTGCCGGTGCGGATCCCCATAAGCCTTATGATATAAGGAAGCAGCTGAAACGACACGGCGCTTCCAAGCAGGATCCCGACCGCGATTCCGGATCCTCCGGTCAGGAGCATCTGCCGCCGGATCAGCATGCGGATCTGCCGCTGTGTCATGCCGATAGTCTGAAGCAGACCGAAATAACGGACATTCTGTGACACAGACAGGTACATGATATTATAAATGAGTAGATACGCACACAGGCAGGTGATCAGCGCAAGTCCGCACAGCCCCAGAAAGACAGGCAGGGAATATTCCGCGTCACTGTTAAAGAAGAGGACCTGCTTTTTCCCCAGATCCAGACTCTCTTCATATGCCGCCTGCTGCCCGGGAGTGATCACCGTCTGTTTAAAGTCCAGATAATATCTCCCGGACGCCGCGTCTGCAATCTGAAAACCGGACTCCCGATAAAATGCTTCCGACACATAGAATGCGCTTTTCTCCCCGAATCCGTCCCAGATCCCGGATATAGTAAACTGCTTTGTCAGCGTGTTTCCCGCCGCGTCCACATACTGCGCCGAAAACGAATCCCCCACGCCAAATCCTGCAAGTCCGGGTCTCTCAAGCCCTTCCCCGGTGACCATGACCTCATTTTCATCTACAGGGTAAGTTCCTTCCACACTCACTCTGGCAGGAGCCATGATCTCATTCCAGTACGCCTCATCCGCCCAGACGCAGCCTGCTTCCATGGTGTCGTCATTTTCTGTGGCGGAAATATAGCCTGCAATTCCGACTGTTCCTGTCTGCCGGATCGCAGGATCCGATTCGCACTTTTCCCGCTGTTCCTCCGTTACCCCATAAAGTACCGCATCATAATCTCCTCCGTTTAAACGGATATTCTGAAGCCGGTATAGCTTTATCCAGGTCACTCCCACGGTAAAGATACAGAAAAGCATGAACGAGGCAAGAACCACTGCCGCCGTCATAATCAGATTCCGGCGCAGGTTATTTCTCACAGAGCGCCCTGCCATCCGGCGGATCACTTTCCGGTTGTTATTCGCCAGCATATCCGTCACCTGCCTTTTTCAGAGCGGCACCGCCTCCGTCTCCCACAATTTTTCCGTCCTCGATATGCACGATCCGGTCCGCCATCTGGGCGATATCATTGTCGTGGGTGATGAGTATCACCGTCTGCTGAAACTGTTTTGCCGCCACTTTCAGAAGCCCCATCACATCGTGTCCGGATGCGGAATCCAGGTTCCCCGTGGGCTCGTCGGCTAAAATGATGGAGGGACGTGCCGCCACCGCCCTGGCAATGGCAACTCTCTGCTGCTGTCCGCCTGAGAGCATCCCGGGAAGCGCCTCCATTTTCTCTTCGATTTTTAACAGTTCAAGAATCCCGTGCACGAATTTTTTATCCACCCTTTTTCCGTCCAGTTCGATGGGGAGGACCACATTTTCATACACGTTCAGATCCGGCACCAGATTATAATTCTGGAAGATAAATCCTACCCTGCGCCGGCGGAATACGGCAAGCTGCTCCCGGTTCATATCCGAAAGTCTCCTCCCGTCCACATAAACCTCCCCCGCCGTCGGGGTGTCAAGGGCCCCGAGCATATGCAGAAGCGTGCTCTTGCCGCTCCCGGATTTTCCGATGATGGAAACAAATTCCCGCTCTTTTACGGCAAAGTCCACCCCGTCCAGGGCCTTCACAATATTATTTCCGAGACGATAGTATTTTTTCAGACCTTTTGTCCTGACGATCATGAAATCCATAGTCATTCCTCCTTTTCAGTTCCAGAATAATCTATAAAAATCACAAACCAGTCTCATTTTCAAACAATCACAAAACTGTGAAAATCTGCCGGCCGGATTTCTGATTCGGCAGATAAATACAAAAATCCGCGCCCTTTCCCGGCTCCGAATGAACTTCCACATAACCGCCCTGCAGCTCGGCAATCTTCCTCGTCAGATACAGGCCGATCCCCAGCCCCTCCCGGTCATGTACCTCCGGTTCCCGGTAAAACCGGGTAAAGATCTGCGCCTGATGTTCCAGCGGGATCCCCCTTCCCGTATCCCGCACATGAATCTCGGTGAAAATCTCCCTCTGACAGATGGCAAGCGTAACCTTTCCTCCCGGTTCCGTATATTTCACAGCATTGTCGAGAAGATTGTAGACCGCTTCCTCCGTCCATCTGCCATCATGGGGCACAAGGAGTTCTCCCGGTCCGCCTCCGCGCAGCCGCACTTCCGATCCTGTCTCCACAGCCAGGACAATTCCTTTCTTTTCTGCCGCAGGCACTACCCCGGAGACGGCTTTTCCCACTGTCTCCATGAGATCTTCTTTCTCTTTTCTGATCTGTATAATCCCGGTCTCCAGACGCGACATCTTCACCATACTGTCAAAGAGGAACTCCAGCCGGACTGTCTGGTGTTCCAGGCATTCCAGAGATGTGTCAATTTCTTTAGATATTATTTTATTTCCTATTTTACTTCTCAGGATCTCCAGATAGATTTTCTGATTGGCAAGCGGTGTCTTTGTCTGATGGGAAATGTCAGAGATCAGCTCCTGGATCTGTCTTTTTTCCTCCTGATTTTCCCGCGCTCTTCTTTCCAGAATATGATCTGCCCGCTCCAGCTTTTCACTGATTTTCCCCAGAAGAGAATCTTCTGTCTCCCTGTTCATCTCCGTTTTTTCTCCGCGAATCACTGCATCCAGGTTCTGTTCCACCTGATCGGCAAATTCATACACATCCATTTTCAGTTTCCTGTATTTCCATGCCAGAACAACTGCTGCCAGGGTCATGCAGACGGCAGCGACAGCTAACCAAGCCATTGATATCCCATCCCGTATACATTAGAAATATATTTGTGGTCTTTATCCTCAATCTTACTCCGGAGCCGGTTGATATTCACCGCCAGAGCGTGTCTGTCCGCAAGCTGACTGCCGCCGTCCCACAGCCGGTCCAACAGAACTTCGTATGTAAGGAGCTGTCCCCGGTGGGCGAGCAGTTCCCGGAGGATCCGAAACTCTGTCGGCGTCACCGGACAGTCGGAACCGTTTACCTCTGCTTTTGCCCGGGTAAAATCAATCTGCAGAAAGCCATCGTCGAATATCATCCCGCTCTTTGCCGTGTTCCTCTTGAGAATCACGTTGATCTTGCTCAAAAGGATCTTCATGGAGAAAGGTTTTGTCACATAATCCTCCGCTCCGGCCTCGTATCCTCTGAGCATGTCCTCCTCCAGATCACGGGCGGAAAGAAAGAGAACAGGTACCTCACGCCTTCCGCTTCTGCGGATCCATCCGCACAGTTCAAATCCTTCTCCGTCGGGAAGATTCACATCCAGAAGTACCAGATCCGGCTTCCCCGCTTCAAATTCCGCTTTTCCCTCTGCAATCGAACGGGCAGAAGACACCGCAAATCCATGTTCTGACAGAAACAGGGAAATCCCCTGATTCATCTCCCGGTCATCCTCAACAATAAGAATTTTCTGCATCATCTGCTTCCCCTTCTTCATATTCCTGAGACACTTCCTCCATCCGTATCTCAAATATCGTCTCCTCAATCACCCTTACACACTCATCTGTATGCTTTTTTATATCCGCTCCCCAGAAACGGATCACCGTCCAGCCTTCAAAAAGCAGCTTTTTATTCACCTCATCGTCTCTCTGCCGGTTACGGGAGATCTTGCTGATCCAGAATTCACTATTATTGCTTTTCTCAAGTCTGGGCTTAAGAACCTCCCAATCTTTCCCATGAAAAAATTCTCCGTCACAAAAAATGGCTAGTTTATATTTCGTAAACACAATATCCGGCTTTCCCGGAAGTTTATCGTAATTTTTACGGTAACGATAGCCTTTTTTCCAGAGAGCTTTCCTCAAAATCACTTCTATCTTTGTATTTTTACTCCGTATATGCTGCATGTTTTTCCTGCGCTGTTCCGGTGTCAGTGTATCCATATCTGCTCCTATGACTTCTGTACATAATCTAAAATACGCTCTGCAAACTTTGTCTCCCGGGATGGAGAAAGCTCCACAACCCACTGGCTGTACTCTCTTCTTTCTCTGTCCATTGCATCCCCCGGCTGTATATTGAGTTCACGGATTTCCATCCTTTTACCGTCCTGTTTTTCTGTTTTCTTTCCCGGAAATATAAAACCGCATTTTTTTACGTTAAGAAGCAGCGCATAAAAAAGCAGTTGGTGTGAATTCTGCCGTCTTGTCTGTGCACAGACATCGCTGGTGCTGTTCTGATACTTTACGTCAAATACAGCGACATACCGTTCTTCTCCACCCCTTCGCTTTTTCAGAGCAATGTCGGGAATATAATTTTTCATCAGATATGCCTGGGGATCCTGGTCTTTCAGCGTCAGAAGAGGATTGTTCCGGGGCGTCCGGTATGGATCCAGGAAAATCTCTGTTCCGGGCGTTTTCTTCAGATACTCCTTGATGGAAGAACGGACGTAAAACTCGAACAGCCGCTCCATATTGATCGTATACGGCACAACATAGCGCACTCCTTCCGCCTCGTCGTGATAGAGATCTCCGGTTCCCGCGCCGGACAGAACCGTCTTCGCCAGCGCCATCACTTTCTTGTAGCAGGAATCAAATCCCGTGAGGTTTACCTTTGCGAAATCACTTCTTGCCACGGAAACGGTCCTCACATCTTTTAAAACATTCTCGCAGTAACGGCTGAGCCTGCTGATTTCCTGCATGGCGATTCCGTTTTCCCTGAGGATCCGCTTTGACTTTTTAAGCGCCGCTTTCATGATCCGGTTTCCCGTAGTATCTACCGTAAATACCGGATATCTGCAGTATACCCGGTCTTCCCGCCCCTGAGCCAGATTTCGCCGGATATGCTCAGACACTTTAATATTCCCTACAATACGCCCGTTAAGATTTGCCTCCTCAAAGTCCATCCTCCGGCGGATAAATTTCCGGCACACCATCTCGCACTCTTTGATGCAGGAAACTGCCGCAAGAATCTCTCCTCCGTTCTCTGCAGCATTTACCGGGATCAGATCTTCCCCGGTCTTCACCTGAAAGAATTCCCCATCCCCACCGGAGGTATACAGCTCATACTCCGGATCGTTCATCACTTTCACGAGCATATCCCAGGGACTAAGCTGAAACCGGGGTGTGATCAGAACAGCTTTTCTATTGCCGCTTTTCGGATCCACAACCGGTTTTCCCGCATAGTCTTTCAGCCATCCGGCTCCCACGGTACCGCTTGTGTGGTAGTTGCCCCTGCTGTCCAGATAGAGCCCCATCTCATCCGGCGACACGCCGTTCATATTTTTTGCCGCCGCGGTTCCTCTGGGGATCTTCCGTTCACAATCCCTGCTCCAGTCAGTCAGCCCGCATATCAGGTCTGCCTTCATCTTTTATCCTCCTTATCGCTGTCCGAATAACCGGCGCCTGCATTTTTTGCCTGCACACCCGGGAAACCGGCCTGCACGGTTCCTCTGCCTATTCGTCGTCAGACGATGCAGCGGCCAGAATATTTTTCTCCTCCAGCTTTTCACGGATACTGTCCAGAAATTCTGCTGCTGAGAGCTCCTCCAACAGTTTTCCGTACAGCTGCTCCATCTCATCTGGATCTGCAGAGTTCATCAGTTCCTCAAGAATCCGGAACGCCTCTTCCTCAAAGACTTCCGGGTCTCTGCCGTATGTATCATTAAGAAGCACGCCGTCATTATAGTACTCCCTCAGCACCGGAACCACCTGATAGAGGAAACGGTCCCGCATCTGCGCCGCTGCAGCGGGAGTATTTTCCTTTCTCAGGAAATAGGTATGCCCGGTCTGAACATCCGCCCTGCTGTAGTCGTCGGCATTCAGATACAGGTCGAACACCCTCTCTGTGAGGTGAAACAGCTTCAGTTCATCCGACGTTTTCCAGTCATCCCCATTCAGGCTTCCATAGACAATGCGGATATCCGGCAGCACAGGAAAGAAGAGGAATCTGCGCCGGATCGCATAGTCAATCGAAGATATGGACTTGTCTGCAGTATTCATCGTTCCGATGATATACAGGTTGCCTGGGATCTTAAGACGCGCCTCGCCTTCCGCCGCATAGGGCGTCACCACGCCGCTGTCTCTGTACTCCAGAGCATAGATCAGCTCTCCGAATACTGTGGCCAGATTCGCCCGGTTGATCTCGTCAATGATCAGATAGAATCTGGGACTGTTTTCCGGATTAACCGCATTGTAATGCTGCCCGGCAATCCGTGCCATCTTTCCGAGGGTCCGGTTCACGGTTTTATAAATCACCGGAGATGGCTGCTGCATTTTCAGGGTATATTTTGCCGTGCCGTTCTCATACACCTCGCCTGTCACTTCAGAAGTTCCCTCCGGCGCCGCAGTCACCGCGATTCCCCTCACGAAATCCTCGTAGGTGTATGATGGATGAAACTGAATAATATCCCAGTACACATTATCATTTCCCGTTAGTCCCCCTGGCAGGCTGTATTCATCGCCGTCTGAGACCAACTGACGTTTCTTCAGTTCTTCCTCATCCCAGTGTTCGCCTCTCTGGCTGATCAGTCCGGCCTGTATTGCCAGAAACTCTCTGGCCCCGTAGGTTTTGGAAGTTCCCGGCGGTCCCTGCAGAATCATCTGGTGTATCCCTGTGCTTTCCATCACTGACTGGTATCTGTCGTCCATTCGTCTGTAAACTCCTTTCAAATCTCCGCTTAACATTCTGCTCCATGTAGGCAGTGCCCGGATCTCCCCCAGCAGATTCCACCTCCGCTCATCCGGATTTCCCCCGTGCCACGCCATCTGGTCTATCCTCTCCAGGTCCTCTGACACCATCCTGATATCATCGTCTGCAGCTTTTCTCTCATCCGCATCTGGACTTTCACGTTTAAAGATCTGCAGCTGGTTTCTGAACTCCTGCAGATATTCATATACCAGAACTTTCACAATCGGATAGAGATTCCGGTACCTCGCGCGCACCGGCCCCGTCAGCCGGCAGTCATCCACGGTCTTCACGAAATCTTTGTTATCCAGGCCTATTTTTGAGAGCAGCACATATTTCTGCCCTTTATAGTAAAATGCATGAAGATCCCTTTTATAGGAAGTAAGTCCTTCATTTCCCGGGGTAGTATCCGTGCTTCCTGTTACGATCCGGTCTGACAGCCTGTTCTGGTCCAGAAGGCATCCCTCATACTGCCCCGTTTCATCCCGCTTAAAATAGATCTCCCGCCCGCGGCACAAAATCTCCATGATGCTCCAGTTATTAATCAGCGGATGGCAGATCATGTCGCAAACCAGTTCAAAGAGCACACCGTATGTAGGGTTATATTTCTGGCTTTTGTTCAGCGGATTCTGCACCCCTGCCGTGCGCTTTCTGCCCTGATAGAGATTCAGGAAGATCTTCCGGTAGTCCTGGTGAATCACAGGCTCTATTTTTTCTTCCTGCACTTCCCCCAGTTCTCTTGTTGTGGAAACATATGTTCTCTCCGCCTCCGGGAGCTCTGCTTCCACAAGGATTCCTTCCTCCCTGTACTGTCTCAAAAACGGGAGCACCTGCGCCCTGATTTTATTCTGCAGCAGTTCCCGGGCATTCCACATGGAAAAATTCTCTCCCGGGAGAAAACAGGTGCAGCCAATCCGGTATTTTTCCCTGTCCTGTGAAAACTCCGGGGCGATTCCGTCAAGAAATCCGTTATAATAACGGTACTCTTTCTTTACCTCCTCCCGGAAATCATCAAGGACGGAGACGGTCTTCTTTGAACAGAATCTGGAATACATTTCCCACAGTTCATTCAGCGCATCGCACATTTTCTCTGCGAGTGCATTATACTTTTTGATAAATCTGCGCGGAATACCCGCGCGCCTCGTCCATTTGAGCGGAAAAGTCACCTGCAGGAAGCGCTCCGCCTCTTTTTCTCCAAAGCACCTGGATACATCCGGCAGTTCAAGAAGAAACTGCTCCGTGTCCCCCGACGCCGTGAGAAGAATGCCGCCGCATCGCATGGCAGAAATAAGTTCCTTCCATGCGCTCTGCAGATCGATCACCTTCTCCAATGTCTCCGTCTCTATATTATAGTAAGCAGAACGGTAAAATTCTGAGACAAGAAGCTCTTCCAGTTTCTTTTCCGTATTTTCCATCTGGATAACCGAAAAACCATTTCTCACTGCCGCTGAAATTCCGAAAGCCGGCCGGAGCGTATTCGCAGTCATGAAAACATAAAGATTCTCCGGCACAGTAATACTTTTTCCCGAAGCCAGGGTCACGCTCTCTCCCCGGTGGGCAAAAGCATACAGCAGCTCTCCCAAAACAGCTGCTGTATCGACCCGGTGTATATCGTCAAGAATCAGGAATCCGGGCTTCTGTGTCGTTTTCATCTCGTCAAGAAGACCTGTTAATATTCCTTCTTTCTCCGCAAAGACGACGCGTCCATCCTCCGTCGTCATGCCCGGGCCGCCGGTAAAATCCGCCGGTGACATACCCTCGTGGAGAGACACCAGGCGAATTCCCGGAAAATAGTGTTTTTCTGCGTACTGAAATGCCTGTCCGCAGAAATTCTCCGGCCGGTAATATCTTGACTCTTTTTTCTTTTTCTCCTTATCCGTCATCCCATCCCAGATAAGACTAAGGACCGCCTGTTTGGCGCAATAGGTTTTCCCTGTACCCGGCGGCCCTGCAAAAATCCTGTTATCAGCCATGTTTTTTCCTTAATCAGCCCTCTGTCCTTCCTTTTTATTATCCGGCCCGTGGCTGTCGTAATCTGAAAGCAGATCGTACACTGCCTCTGCCAGTCTCCTTGAGAATTCCGGCGGAACGGCATTTCCGATCATTTTGTAAAGTTCTACATTACTTCCCTCAAAAATATAATCGTCATCGAAGGTCTGCAGCCGGGCAGCCTCCCTCACAGTAATCGATCTGAGCTGTTTTGTATCCGGATGGATATGCCGCAGCCCGTCCTTATAGAGATGAGCCGGAATCAGATTACTGGGTTCATCCCAACGGATCACATGATATTTATGCACGTTGGACGTTTTCCCCGTCTTCTCTGTATAGAGCTTTTTAATCGCATCCGCCGACACATACTCACATCGTCCTGATTCGATATCCTCGGTCAACAGCTTAAAGATCCCGATATCCCGCTCATTGTGCCACCGGGCTACATGGTTTGCCACAAATGGATCAGGCAGGGAGTGGGATATCTTCTTTCCATTATATTTTTCGTCGTGACCAAGCGGATACAGTCCCGGCAGATCGCCGATCGCTTCCCGCACCGTCTTCTTTGTTTTTCCCTTATAGCGGGGCAGATATTCCTCATAGAACCGCTCTGCCATTTCCGGGCACTTTTCCCCAAAATATTTCTTACTGATTCCCAGAATGATGATCCGTTTCCGGTTCTGTGGCACATCGTACTCTGTGAAATCGATCACCGCATTTTTCAGTTCCGGGAGGACATAATACCCCGATTCAGAAAAACTTTTCTGAATCACATCGATGATCGGAATATCCCCCGGCCTTGCACTTAAGATTCCCGGAACATTTTCAAACACAAACAGTTTCGGCTTATAGCGCTCCACCACCTTCAGATAACTCTCAAACAGATAGTTCCGGTAATCATTTTTCATCCCGTGTTCGTCCCGGATCCGCCCGGCGATGGAATACGCCTGGCACGGCGGACCTCCGATAATCAGATCAAGACCGCCCCCCTCTTCAATCCGTCTGTCAAGTCCCTCGTTCTTTCCATATTCTTTATCATCCCAACCGTGGAACAGTTCGTCCGTCCGCTGAATGTCAAAGCGGAGCACTCTCTTCTCTGCGTCATCGTACTTCCATCTGTCTCTCAGTCTTTTCTCAAGGTTCCGGCACGGTCCTTTCTCCCACTCGACGGCCGCAAGTGTCTTATAATGTCCGGACTTCTCAAAGCCTTCCATCAGTCCGCCGCAGCCGGCAAACAGATCGATCGAACGTATCTCCTTATTCCGCATGTTCTTCCTCTCTCCCTATACTTTTGAGCAGCGCTTTTGCCAGAGCCTGTCCCAGAAGCGGGGGCACCGCATTTCCCACCTGCCTGTTCTGCTGCGTTCTTGTCCCGGTAAACACAAAGTCATCAGGGAATGACTGCAGCCGGGCATTTTCCCGGATCGTCGGCACCCGGTTGTACTGGTAATGGAAATGGTTCCTGTGGCCGGTATCGATCGTCCGTGACGGCTTATTCCCATCATATCTGGTCCACGCCTCGTTGAACTTCCGGCTCTCTCCCCATCCCGGGGGCAGGTCCTTGTAATTGCCGCCTTCCGGCACGAGCGCGATGGTATCCTTTACCATCTGGGTATGGTTCGTTGCCACATGATTATAGAGGATATGGCAGTCCCCCCTCATAAGCTCCTGATATTCTGTAAGTGGGGGAGATGTATAATCGTCTTCCTCTTTTCCCAGTTCTTTTTCCCTTGAAGGGAGATCACTGATCGCATCCCGGCAGGTCCGGTAATTCTCCGGCGTAAACTCTGCTTCCGGGAACTGCGGATCCCCGTACTTTTTTTTCACTCCCATAAAAATCAGTCGTTTTCTCATCTGCGGCACACCATAATCCGCCGCGCAGAGAATCTTACAGTCAATATTATATCCCATCTTTCGGAATCTTCTTAAAATCTCTTCTTTGATCTGCCCTTTATACAGTGTCGCCATCCCGGGGACATTTTCAATAATAAACCCTTCCGGCTGAAAATCCTTCACCATCCGAATCACTGCCAGATACAGCTTGTTTCTCTCGTCATCAAAATTTCTCGGTCCGGTCAGAGAAAAGCCCTGGCATGGGGGGCCGGCAATAATCACATCAATTTTTCTGTCTCCGGCGATTCTTCTGATCTCGTCAAATGTCTCCTGTTTTGATAAATCCGCGTTCAGCGCCACGGCTCCGTTGTGATTTCTGACAAAAGTATTCAGAGCAGCCTGGTCATTGTCCACTCCGACGATAATGTCAAAGCCCGCGTCCATAAAGCCTTTTGACAGGCCGCCGCAGCCGGCAAATAAATCAATTGCGTTCAATCTTTCTTCCTCCATTTTACTGTCTCCAACTAATTTTACCATTAATGTACTTTTTTTCAACAGTGAAATCAAATTTTCCTTCTTTTTTGCCGTTCATTCTCTACAAAAAATATTTTTTATCAATGCCATACGTATGTCGCTATTTTTTAGTATTATTATTTACAATAAAGCATTGGGAGGAACAATTATATGGAAGACTGCAAATATTCCCCGTCTGTAAGACAGGTTCTGCTTTTTCAGCTGCTTCTGTCCCAGACACCGGTAACACGTATGGAACTGATGGATGCATTTCAAATATCAAAGCGGACTTTGGACCGGGATATTGCCTGTCTCCGGAACGCTCTGTCCGAAATGGCGGTATTTGAATTTCAGCTTCCCCTGTATACCCTTATCTTCGATCCGGAAAAAGACAGTTACCATCTGATAAAGGAGGAATTTTATGGCTAAAGAATTTTTGACGGAAAATTTAAAGGAACATGTACTCGACCTGGCATCGCGTAGCGATGAGGTAATTGTTATCAGCGGCTATATCGGGCCCGGTGCCGTCTCCGACCTGGCATTGGTCTGCCCCTATACTACTGTTGTTTATGGCATGTATGGAAAAGACGGCATCTCAGATTTCATGCACAAATCCGTTTGTGAACTCACCCGCAGCATGCCGCATCTTCGTATTTTGTACTCACAAAATGCGGTCCACGCAAAAATCTATGTATTTAAAAAGGACAGGTCGGTTTTCTGCGTTCTCACCGGTTCTGCCAACCTGTCTGAGCGAGGTTTGTCCGCGCCGGCAAACGCAGAAATTCTTACCGTACTTGCTCCGGACTATTATGCAGACGCCTCTGCATATCTCCGGACAGTCCTTACTGACTGCATCGAATGCAGCTCGCTACCGTCTGCTCCTGTCCGCACTCCTGCTTACCGCCGTGTTTCTGCCTATTCCGCACGCATAACCAATCCACTTACTGTTCTGATGCCCCTCTTCCTCACCGATACCCGCAGGAAAAAATATGTGCCAGAACACAGTGGGCTCAACTGGGGAAACCAGGCTGGCCACAGTCGGAAATCCGGCGCCATGGAGTCTTATATTCCAATCAGTGCCAGACACATAGACTCCTACCCCATGCTCTTTCCCCCAAAGCAGTTAGTGCGGCTTACTTCCGGTGGAAAAAGCACACGAGAAAACGATCCTATCGAAATCATCTGGGATGACGGTCATATCATGAAAGCCATTTTCAGCGGAAACGGAGTTATAAGAAACTCCCGGCTTTATCCGAAGCAGCTCACTTCCAACGACGGAGGCGGTGCAGAACTCGGAGGATATATTCGTACACGTATGGGACTGGACGAGCGGCAGCTGATTACCTATGCCGATCTTCAGCAGTACGGGCGCGATACGATTCAGCTCACTCTGATTCAGGAAGGGGTTTATGCCGCCGATTTTTCCGTAATATGAACCGTACTCCCGCGAGAATAAGCACCCCCGCCAGCGCCCCGGCGCTGTCCAACAGCACATCTGATACCTGACCGCTGCGTCCCGGGATAAAAAGCTGATGAAACTCATCGGTTGCAGCGTACACCGTGGCGGTCAGCCAGGGAATAAAAATCTCCGTCCGTCTCCTTCTGAGATCCCTGCCGTTTTCAATACAGGCTCCTGCCGCCAGAATCCCGAGAAGCGCATACTCGGAAGCATGGGCAGTCTTGCGCACCGGATGATCCACAGTTTCTGCAAAGGCCTGTTGTTCCGCTTCACTCCAGTCCTCAAATCCGGGAACAAAGATCTCCCCGATCAGAAGCCCCACTCTGCCGCTGTCCTGTTCCGACACACTGCCCGGACGGGCGGAAAAAGAAAAAATCACCACCATCCAGAGTATTGTCAGTATTAAAAAAAACTTCTGTCTTGATGACATGTTTCTAAATATTCCCATAGTATTCCCCTGTTTTGCATATATTTGTTCTGTTCTCCCAAACATCTGCCATTCTTAATTCACATCAACCGTCCGGTTCACTTCCATCTTGTCCATAATCCCGTTTGCAGTCACCCCGGGATGGGTCACTTTGATCCGGCACACCTGTTCCACAAATACAGGATCCAGCTGCAGGTCTGCCGCGATCTTCGCCACCTGCTGCCCCTTCTCCATCCGTTTCAGAATCTGTTTGAGAATCTTCAGAAGATCCTCCCCCTCCCCCGGAATCCTCACATCCACATCTGAGGCATCCATAGCTGTTTCAGCTTCTGTATCAGTCCCCGGCCGGCTTTCCGTCCTGTTCCGCCTGTCCTCATGTGGAATATCAATCCTCTCCACCGACCAGGCGCCATTTTCGATGGTAAGCACCGCCATGGTGATATCCTGGTTGAATCTGCACTTTCCGCAGCTCCCCGGATTCAGCCACAGGCGTCCGTCTCTGCTTTCCTCTGCATATTTGTGGGAGTGTCCGTATATGATGATCTGACTGTCACCCGGCTCCTGCGGCACATCCTTCTTTTTGTGGGTCATGAAAAACTTCACTCCACCCAGAATGAATTCTTCATAAACCGGAAGATTTTCCGCCCACTCCTTATCATTATTCCCCCGCACTACATAAAACGGCGCGTCCTTCTTCTTTGCCCGCTCTATCTCATCCAGAATCTTACGGCTGTTAATATCCCCTCCGTGGAGCACTGCATCACACGCACCTACCAAACGGATCACCTCCGGGCGGAGCAGCCCGTGTGTATCTGAAATCACCGCAATTCTCATTTTCTGCAACTTCCTTCCTGTAATACCTTTCCTGTGCCAATACCTTTTCTGTGCTGTCTCACCTCATTATAATCTATTTTCCCTTTCTTTACTGCACATACTATTTTCTATTTGCTTTATAAAATTCTGAATATTTATATTATTTATATTTTTTATCAGATTTTCTATTGACATTTTCACTGTTGTGAGTTATTATAATGACATCAAAAGAAAAGGAGGACGGACCACCAAAAACTTAATTTGAAAAACGGGAATTCTAAAGAAAAGAGGTATAGTCCAATGGGAAGGTAAGAAATCAACAGACGGAAAACACTATTTGAAAGAATAGTTTCAGATAGATATCAATTGAATAAGGAGGTAAGACCAATGGATGGAATAAGCTGAAAATCCACTGTACGAATCGGAAATCGATACAGTGGATTTTTTATTGCGATTTTTTATATTGATTTTTATAGTGATCTTTTATATGTAATTTTCAGGAATATTATATTTCCTTATGCCATATTTCGCTGTTCTCTTCAGAGAACAGCGCCTCAACGAATGTACAAAAAGCGCATCCCTTTTTCTGTGTCATAATAAATTTTCATAACAGGTTCTTTCTTTCCGATATCTCCACGCTTCAAATAAACAGTAATATCCAGAATCCCCGGCATCTCTCCAATATCAGTCGAAAAATGGATTGTCTGAAACAAATTCTCCCGATACATCTCAAGTACCTGAGAAGCGAACGCTTCCCCGTCTTCAATCTTCCCGCTGTTAGCTACAACCGTCAGCCTGCATGTACCGCCGGCACTCACACTGCTCACAGCATCCGGAATCCCGGAATTATCCCGTTTCCACTGCTCATATTTTTCTGATATTACAGCCGCTGCTGCCACCAAAGAGAAAACGGTAAGAACGGCTGCCGCCAGAAAAAGGCCACACTTTTTTACATTTTTCATATTTGCTCCTTTTTGTCTCACTTTTACAACCGATTATATCTTCTGATGTATATAAAATCAAGAAAAGTGGTGCAAAAAATGAGACATCAAACGCAAAAAAGGAGGACAGATCCATGCCGAAACCAAGAACAAAAACGGGTGAAAAAAATCTGATCGGGAAAAACCTCATAGAACTGCGGGCAAGAAACAACTGCTCCCAGCGTCTCCTCTCTTACAAGCTGCAGCTGCTGGGGTACGATATGGACAAAAATGTCATTACAAGAATTGAAACCCGGAAACGGTACGTTACGGACATTGAGCTCAAAGCGCTGTGCGAAGTGTTTAGTGTTACTTATGAAGAACTGATCGACGGGCCAAAATCCTGAAGCATCCGCCGACAGGCTCGCAAAACAAAAACACTCCGGAGGACCTCGCTGCCCACAGCAGGATGTTTCCCCGGAGTGTTTATATTTTTTACTTTAATGCTTTTTGCGTCTGAAAAGTCTGTCCTGTTTCAAATACTAAGCCCTGCTTTTCCTTCTAAGCACCATAAGCGCTGTCGCCGCAGCTGCTCCCATCACGATCACGTACACGAAAACATTTGCGGAATCTCCTGTCTTCGGAGTAGAGCCCGTCTTATCTGTCGAGCCCGTCTTTGTCGGTCGAAGATCCAGAGGCACGTTGATCTCGGAAAGCTCCTGCTTATTTACAACAACAACATAGTCTGAAGCATGATCCATCGTGAAGGAAACATATCCGTCCGCGCCGATCTTTGAAGCGTCGATGAAATTAATCTTCTTATCGTTGTCATACCAGAAGAGGTTGCCGTATTTTCCGCTATATCCCGTCCCCATATAGATCTTAAGCTCTGCCGTAAATCCAAAGGCACCGTCATGCGCCAGGGTAAACTGCTTTGTTGCATTTCCGTTTGCCAGTCTCTTTACAACATCCGCCGGAATCGCATTTACATCAGTCTTCACGGCAAGATCAATATCTTTCAGAGAAGATGCGCTGACGCTCTTTCCATTGATCGTCCAGGTGTATCCGTCCATCTGAAGGACAACATTCACATCTTTTCCCTGCGCTGCAGAAAGGACTTCTTCCGGAACAACAGTCGTACTTCCCATGGAAACTGCCACGGATGTACCTTCTGCAGCTTTCTCCACTGCCGAAACTGCCTCTTCTACATTGAGAACCTCCTCGGCAGGCTTGTCCGTTCCCGGGTTATCGGTTCCGGGTTCTTCAGTTCCTGGCTCCTCTGTTCCCGGCTCTTCTGTTCCAGGATTTTCCGGTTCTTCAGTTCCTGGTTCCTCTGTTCCGGGGTTTTCCGGCTCCCCGGTCCCCGGCTCCTCAGTTCCAGGATTTTCCGGTTCTTCCGGAGTCGGATCTTCCGGTTCCTCCGGTACAATCGGCTCTACTTCCGGATAGCCTTCAAGGAAGGAAACATACTGCCACTCTCCCTGTCCGCCATCCTTTACCACAAGGGTACACTCCATATACTGGTCCGGGTCATTCATATCCGGTTCTTCCACCGCAGTTTTATATGACAGCTTAAAGCGGATCGCATACTGATCATAGCCCAGATCCTCTGTTTTCACGATCTCTGTCACATTCGGCGCGTCTCCCATTCCACTAAACGGCAGAACGATTGCATCCAGATCTTTATCATAATAGATCATTTCAGATGCAGTAATCAGTTTCAGGTCAGGCACATTTACAAAATATTTTTCTGCCTCCGCATAGAACACATCGTAGGGAACCTCTGCCTGGTTCTTTGTGTGATTATAGTACTCCGAATACGTGTCGAACATGCCAGCGCTCATCTGGTATGCTATCATGCCTGCAACTTCCGCCGACGGCGTTCCTTCAAACGTCAGGTCCGGGAAACCGGCGTCGCTCGTCCAGGTAATATACCTGATATTAGCAATAAACTTGGCAGCCGTCTCTTCCCAGTCTTTTACCTCTGTGGGAATCGATTCTTCCAACAGATAATATACATTAGACTCTCCCGGCACGAAATTATACCCGTCAAATGAAATGCTCTTTCCGTCTTCACTGACGGTTCCCGGCAAAGCTCCGATGCTGTACTCATCTTTGTAGAGTACCTTTATCCTTGATCCATCCCATCCCTCCGGAATCGGCATAGTCACTGTGATATCCTTCAGTTCCGGGTATTCTACATCGCCGAGGATCGTCGTTGTAAGCTCGTAGGCTTTTGCTCTGCCATGCTTATCCATAACGGAAACCAACTCATCGATATCCGCCTGGTCCGCATATTCTTTCGATACCAGTGTCATTCCGCTGAACCAGGATTCCATCTCTGCGGAACCCGGTACGGAAATGCTGAACCCGTTTCCGTCAGACAGCGTGCTCTGAGTCGAACCCGTTACCCGAAGTGTTGCCGGGGCGTGCAGGTCAACACCGAAATTCGTACTTCCGGAATACTGCTGAATCGTACCCGCATCAGACGGAATCAATTCCACATCTCCAAGTCCGTATCCATCCTCAAGCTCAAATCCGAAAGAACTCGGATGACCTGTATGGATATAAAAACCGGTTCTCTTTCCGTTCACCCATACCTCGGTGGCATCTCCGTCACCTCCGTAAATCGGCCCGGTATAAGTCACATGCCCGACCGTCTCAATCTTAATTTCATATTTCTTGTCCTTTGCTGTGTCGTTGAAAGTAAGGACTCCGTCGCTGATCGTGTACGGATAGATGGACTGCTCATCCGACTCTGCCAGAAGATTTCCCTCTTCGTCACAGAGCTGTGCCTTCACTTTGATAACCGCTGCCGTGCAGTCCGCGTCCGGCGTGTATTCCACATAATATACTGCGGAATCACCACTGCTCCACTCATCCGCCGGCTGAAGCACCATATCTTTGTGCTCCGGCTCTGCCAGTGCGATCTGGTCCGCTCCCTCTGTCACCACGACCTTCACATCGTAACCGTCAAGGGATACTTCCCGGTCAGATACATTCTCCACAAAAACGGAAAGAGTATCTGTATTCCCCACTAGCTGCTCAAGCGGATATTCGCTGAGGCTGACCGTCAGCGGCACTTCATTTTCTGCTGCTTCTGCTCCCAGTGCGGTGAAAGATGACATGCCGATCACCGTACTCACAGCAAGAGCACAGCTTAACATTTTTCTGTACATCTCTCCTACCTCCTCATATTATTTGCAAATATGCCTGTACAGGGCATATTTATTATATTGTACCACGTTATGGAAAGATTGAAATGCGGATGTAAAAATCGGCATATTCTATGTAATAAACAGCATTTTCCGCCGATCGTGTACTTTTTCGGCGTTTTCATATCAAATTAGAGGAATATCATTGATGAATTTACGACTGAAAAGAGGTGCCGCACAAGAGAGGTGACAACTGAAAAGAGCATACCGCAGAGGGAAATATAATACCCATGCAGTATGCTCTGATAAACTATCTTATATTATTCTGTCCGAAAGACCTCTTCCGGCATACAGGAAATTAAGCGTTCTTTTTTGCGATCGCTGCCTGCGCTGCCGCAAGTCTTGCCACCGGTACACGGAACGGTGAGCAGGATACATAGTCAAGTCCGATGCTGTCGCAGAATTCTACAGAGCTCGGATCTCCGCCATGCTCGCCGCAGATACCAACGTGCAGGTTCGGGTTAACCGGTTTTCCAAGTTCGATTGCCATCTTCATCAGCTTGCCAACGCCAACCTGATCCAGTTTTGCGAACGGATCGTTCTCGAAGATCTTAGCGTCGTAGTAAGCGTTGAGGAACTTACCGGCATCGTCACGGGAGAAACCGTATGTCATCTGAGTAAGGTCATTTGTACCGAAGCAGAAGAAGTCAGCCTCTT
>CBJMC01400__coassemble_690_pt1 | contig 41089 bp, 33 predicted proteins | sample CBJMC01400__metabat2_high_PE_029 | metagenome-assembled genome bin CBJMC01400 | reverse complement strand
CGGCAGGGGATCTATTCTCTCTTTTATTTTCTGGCTGACAAACTCTGAGGCACTCTTTATATCTGCAAGACCAATAATATCATCATTATCTGCCACACCGAAAACCAACATGCCTCCCGATCCATTTGCAAATGCGCTGACAGACTTCAACCAACTTTTAGGCTTCTTTGTTTCAACTGCTTGCTTTTTTCATATTCTGTTGCCTCTCCTAATAATTCTGTTATTAACATATATACAGATTCTCCCTAATTTACATGCTCATTTTTTTAGAAAAGTGTACGGACTGACCGTTACGATTTTCTCGAGAACTCCCTCTGTATCACACAGTATAACATACTAAGTCCATATTACAACAATCTTTTATAACTACTGAAAAGTGACCGTACCATGCCTCTGCACAGTACGGTCACCCGTTTATTTCTCTGCCGCCAGACTTCCGTCACAGCGCATATTCTTCTGCAGCATTTTCCTCCTGCTTCACAGCCTTCACTTCAATCTTTCCGTCATGTCCGGTAACGACAAGCCGCTCTTTCTCTCCCGGATGTTCTTCCAGGATCCGGTCTGCCACTGCATTCTGCAGCATGGACTGGATCGTTCTCTTCAGCGGTCTTGCGCCGTATGCCGGATCGTAGCCTTTCTCGGCGAGCACATCCAGAGCGCTCTCCTCCACATCGAGACGGATCCCCTGTTTTTCCATCCTGCCGACCAGTTTCTCCACCTGAATATCTGCGATCCTGCGCACATCCTCCATCTTCAGCGGATGGAACACAAGAATCTCATCCAGACGGTTTAAAAATTCCGGACGGAAGGTCTGTCTCACAGCCTCCATCACCCGGCTGCGGATATTCTCATCCCGGCGTTTCTCCTCACTCTCGTCATTTCTGGCGAATCCGAGCGAACTCTTCCCGGTAATCTCACGCGCGCCGATATTGGACGTCATGACAATGACTGTATTTTTGAAGCTGACCGTCCTTCCCTGGGCATCGGTGAGCCGCCCGTCATCGAGGATCTGCAGAAGTGCATTCCACACATCCGGATGGGCTTTCTCAATCTCATCGAAAAGGATGATGCTGTACGGTTTCTTTCTCACAAGTTCCGTGAGCTGTCCGCCCTCATCGTATCCCACATATCCCGGCGGTGATCCGATCAGTTTGGAAACCGTATACTGCTCCATGTACTCGGACATGTCAAGACGGATCATGGCGTTTTCGTCATGGAACATGACTTCCGCCAGTGCCCTGCAAAGTTCCGTTTTCCCTACGCCTGTCGGTCCCAGGAAGAGGAACGAGCCTACCGGGCGGTCCGGATCTGCAACTCCCGTGCGTCCCCTGCGGATTGCCTTTGCCACTGCAGTAACAGCCTCGTCCTGGCCGATCACCCGCTGATGCAGGGTCTCTTCCAGAGTCCGCAGGCTCTCCGCCTCATCCACAGTGAGCATGGTCACCGGAATCTTTGTCCAGGCCGATACTACCTCGGCGATATCCTCCGCGTCGACGACACTGCACTGTTCTTTCTGCCATGCCGACTGCTTCTGATCCAGTTCTTTTTCCAGTTCGATCTGACGGTCGCGAAGTTCGGCTGCCCGCTCATACTCCTGGGCGTCGGCAGCTTTCTTCTTGTCCCTGCGGATCCTCTTGATCTCCTCATCCAGTTCAAGCAGATAAGGAGGAGTTGTCATTCCCCGGGTCTTGATCCGGGAGGCCGCCTCATCCATCAGATCCACTGCCTTGTCCGGCAGGAAACGGTCCTGGATATACCGGGAAGAGAGCTCTACCGCAGCTCTGAGCGCCGCATCGGTAATCTTAAGTCCGTGGAACTCTTCATATTTTCCGCGCAGTCCCTGAAGGATCTTCACTGCATCCTCCTTGTCCGGCTCCACAACCTCTACCGGCTGGAACCGGCGTTCGAATGCTGCGTCCTTCTCAATGTATCTGCGGTACTCCTTCTGGGTGGTGGCACCGATCACCTGCAGGCCGCCCCGGGCCAGAACCGGCTTTAAGATATTTGCCGCGTCCATGGTCTCACTGGAACCCGCGCCTGCTCCCATAATCATATGTAACTCATCGATAAAAAGGATCACATCACCCTCGGCTTCCGCCTCCTCGATGAAGTCTTTCATTCTCTCCTCAAAATCTCCCCGGAATCTGGCTCCGGAAAGCATGCCTACCAGATCCATGGAAATGATCCTCTTATCCCGGAGATTCGCGGGAATCCTGCCCTCGGCGATCCGCTGTGCCAGGCCTTCCACCACGGCGGTCTTTCCGACGCCCGGTTCCCCGGTAAGCACCGGATTGTTCTTCGTCCGTCTCGAAAGGATCTGCACAAGGCGCTCGATTACATCCTCCCTGCCGATCATCGGGTCATACGCCCCTTCTTCCGCCTTCTCCGTCACATCGGTCCCGAACTTCTCCAGAGCAGTCATCTCTTCCTCCTGGCCGTCTGTTCCAGACTCCTCTGTGTCGTCCGGCGCCGTGCCTGCATTCTGGCTGTTCTGTCCGGCATACACGCCCCGGCTGCTGTGTCCGGCATTTCCGGATCTGCTTTCCGTATTGCCTCCACTTTTCAGGCTTTTATCGCTTCCTGCCGGGGTCAGCGCCGCGGGAACCGTGCGGTCTCCCATATCGCTGCGGATCTCTTCCGGATTCATTTCAAGAGATGTCATCATCTGTGCGGCTGCGCAGTCACCCATATCAAGGATCGCGCCAAGCACGTCCTCCGGCATGGTTTTCTCCCGGCCGCACCGCTGTGCCCTCTTCTCTGCAAAATGAAGCACCTGCTCTGCCTCCTCGGAGATCTGTACAGCGCGGTAATTTCCATCGGCTTTGGCATCCAGGTCATACTGGTGGAGATATTCTTCCACCAGGTTTTTGTCCAGACCGTTCTTCCTCAGGGCACGCCCCGCTGCTCCCTGATCCTGGGTAAGGGTCCACAGGAGATGCTCGCTCCCGATAAACCCATGTTTCATATGTGTCACAAATTTCAGTGCAGACTGGAAAAGCTTCAATGTCTGCTGGCTGAATGCATTCAGATTAATTTCCATGGCTGCACACCTCCTTTTCTATCGTTGCAATGTCATCCCTGAGTCTTGCAGCCTCCTCATAATTCTCCAGTGCTGCCGCTTCGCTCAGGCGGGTTCTCAGAGCTGCCAGCCTGCGTCTGCGGCGCAGTCCTTCCACAGCAAGCTCCGGAAAAGCCCGATCCCCCAGATGTCTGGGATCGCGTTTGCCCGGCCACCATCCTGTCATCTGCTTAAACTCTTCCGTCTGTCCGGAAGACACTGCCTGCTGCCACATCTTCTGCAGGCAGTCAGCGCAGACCGGCACCTGATACACGGTACCCATCCAGTTGACGTAGAAAACCCGGTCAACATTCTCTCTATTACAAAACTGACATTTCATTCAGAATCACCCCTTTATACTATAATATGACGACAGGAGCAGAATGTATCCTCCTGCTCTCCTGCAGCGTGAACCGCAGTATCTGCACGCCCACTTAATTATTCAATATTTAATAGTTAAGTTTTTAATAATATAGTATAAAATTTTTAAAATGTCAATATTGGGGGAGATGTTATTTTTTCCCGTTGATAGGTTCCGGCAGTGATCCCCTGTATCGTCATGGCGACCGCGCTTTCGCTCGGGAGTAGAACGCAGCGGTGCTAAGGCTGCAGAAAAGGAAAGACCCGCGGATCGCTCCGCAGGTCTCGCTGATGTTTCCTAATCCTTCATCTCTATGGCTTTTTTCGGGCAGGCTCCGGCGCAGATTCCGCAGCCTACACATTTTTCTTCGTGGAGTTTCCACAGTTTTTCCTTGCGGTCAACTGTGATCGCTTCCTGAGGACATTTCTTTGCGCAGAGTGTGCAGTAGACGCATTTTTCCGGGTCTACCGCCGGTTTTCCGCCGCCTCCGCCTGAAGCCGTCTCTTCTTCCGTCTTCGGTTTCACATAGGTCTCGCTCTTCTTCTGAACATCCGGCGCCGTATAGCCTTTCTCCATAAACAGGCATTTCTTCGGACATACGCTTACGCAGCTTCCGCACTGAACGCAGTCGAAACGGTTGATTATCCATGTGCCTGCCTTCCGGTCCACCTGGATCGCCTGGGACGGACAGGAGCGCATGCACAGTCCGCAGCTGATGCAGTCCTCGATCTTTATCGTCACGTGCCCCCGCATCCGCTCCGGATAGTCCACCGGCTCAAAGGGGTAGCCCGTGGTCGCCGGTTTCCGGAACAGATTTTTCAGCACTCTTCCTGCCAGTGTAAATATTCTCGTCTTCTCCATACTGCACCTCCTAACGCTCCGTGCAGCTCACGCACGGGTCAATGGTCAGGATCAGCACCGGCACATCCGCGAGCTGGCACCCTTTGAGCATCTCCACCATGGGAGGTATGTTGCTTGTCGTAGGCGTGCGCAGCCGGAAACGGTCCAGATATTTCGTGCCGTTTCCCTTGACGTAGTAAATCGCCTCGCCTCTGGGCTGCTCGATGCGCATGAAGAACTCTCCCGACGGATTCCCCTTCACCGGAACGCTGATATCTCCCTCCGGGATTTTCCCGATGGCTTCCCGGATCAGTTCAAAGGACTGCATCAGCTCTTTCAGCCGCACCTCGCATCTCGCGTAGGAATCGCACTCCTGTGATGTAACCGGCGCAACGGTAAGATCCTTATAGGCTGCGTATCCAAGCAGCCGTGCGTCATACTCCACACCGCTGGCGCGCAGCATGGGGCCTACAGCACCCATGGCGATGGCATTTTCCTTTGTCAGGATACCGGTTCCTTTCAGACGGCTCTGCACGGTATAATCCTGAAGAAATGTCTCCACAACCGGCTTCAGCTCTCCCTCCAGATCCTTCACCGCATGGAGGATGTCGTTTAACATGGAAGAATCCATATCTTTCTGGACGCCTCCCACACAGTTGACGGAATGGATGATCCTTCCTCCCGTCGTCTCATCGAACATGTCCAGGATCTTTTCCCGCAGCCTCCAGCTCTCCATAAACAGGCTCTCGAACCCCATGGCGTCCGCCAGAAGTCCCAGCCAGAGCAGATGGCTGTGTACACGGCTCATCTCCATCCAGATGGTGCGCAGGTATTTTGCACGGTCAGGCACCTCGATTCCCATGACCTGCTCCACTGCCTCGCAGTAGCCGAGTCCGTGCCCGCAGCTGCAGATTCCGCAGACCCGCTCCGCAATATATACATACTGTTTAAAATCTCTCTTTTCCACCAGTTTTTCCAGTCCCCGGTGAATGTAGCCGATGCTCGGCACCGCTCCCACCACGGTCTCATCCTCCAGGACGAGATCCAGATGGACAGGCTCCGGCAGCACCGGGTGCTGGGGACCGAAAGGTACGATACTTCTCTTTGCCATATTTCCTACTCCTTCTTCTTAAACGGCGCCGTCTCATCGATCCGGTACAGCCTGTCATGATAATCTGTCTGAATGTTGGTAATCTTCACGCCGAAGAGCTCCGCCGCCTCGTTTTCCTGCAGAAATGCACACGGATAAATCTGGGTGATGCTCGTCACCTCTTCGTCCGTCTCCACATCCCGCCGGAGCGTTACCATCTCGTAGTCTTTACAGAAGGAGTAGCTCATCTCGTATCCGCCTTCCACCGAAACCGCACAGATCTGAACCAGCCTCCAGTCCTTTGCCTTCATATCCACGATTGCCGGGAAGAACTCCCCTTTCGTGACTTTCCTGATCTCACTCTGATATGCCATGTCCGTCACCTCCCGCCGTTCCCGGATGCCCGCTCTTTTCCGCGGCTTTCTTCGCCTCAAGCGCCGTCTGCTTTTCGTCCAGCACTTTCAGCGCCTGCACGACCCCGTCGATGATCGACTCCGGACGCGCCGCGCAGCCGGGCACGTATACGTCTACCGGGATCACCGTATCGATCCCGCCTTTTATGTTATAACATTCTTTAAAAACACCGCCGGTGCATGCGCAGATTCCCACTGCCACCACCACTTTCGGTTCCGGCATCTGACTGTAGATCTGCTTTACCACACTCTCGGTCTGGCTGTTTACCCCTCCGGTAATCAGAAGGATATCCGCCTGGAAAGGATCTCCGGTGTTGATAATTCCAAACCGCTCGATATCGTATTTCGGCGTCAGGCAGTCCAACACCTCGATGTCGCAGCCGTTGCAGCTGCTGGCGTCATAGTGGAGCAGCCACGGTGATTTTGAAACTTTACTCATGCTTGTCCTCCTCCCTACTTATCCAGCATCAGAATCAGTATGTTTACTCCACCTGCCACCAGGGTCACTACCCAGCAGCTGTAGAGAAGCGTTTTCCATTTTACACGGGCGCTCACATTGTCCCACAGCGTTTCCATAAAGAAGATCAGCGCGCAGGCGAGCACTGCCACAATCCAGCTCCACCATGTGCTGTTGATAAAGAACAGACAGAAAATACCGAAGAGCAGGATCATCTCATAATATTCCGCAATGTTCATGATCGCCAAAGTCGTCCCTGACATCTCCGTGGTAATTCCCTTGACCATCTCCTGATGCGCATGATGGCTTGTGGAGAGGTCGAAAGGCGATTTACGGAACTTGATCGCCGCCGTGAACATGAATCCCACGAGCAGCCCCGGCATCCAGATCACTGCGCTTACATCTGCCCGGATGATGTCCGATACATGGAAAGATCCGGTTATCAGATAGAATCCCACCGCCACCAGAAGGGTCAGCGGCTCGTATGCCATCATCTGGAGCATCTCCCGGCTCGCACCCATGTTGGCGTACGGGGAAGAATCGCTGGACGCCGCCATGATCAGGAACATGTCCGCCGTACTTAAGATGAACAGCACCATCAGAAGATCCGCCCCGGCAAACAGCATGCACCCGGCAATTACAAGGATCACAAGGTAGCTTAAGTTCAGAAGAAGCTGGACATTGTTGACCGCGATCATCTCTTTGGAAAAAAGTTTGCCGATATCATAGAACGGCTGAAGCAGATGCGGTCCTTTTCTCCTCTGCATCCTGGCGCTTATGATTCGCTCCACACCGTCCAGGAGACCGCCCAGGAGTGGCGCAAATATCAGATAGGCAAGTACAAATAAGACTTTTTCCATCACAGGGCACCTCCAATCACAAGACAGAACCCGAGCACAAGCACGGCAGCGGCCAGGATAATCGCCGGAATCCGCAGGTGTCTGCGCCCGAATTCAAAACGCAGATACCAGTTGCTCAGATACAGATGTTCTTTATCCCCGAAGCTGTTTGTAAAGTAGCGGTTGTCTCCCTCGTTGATTCCGTTCATATAGATCGGCACCAGCTCCCGGTGCGACCTGCGGCTGATAAAGAACATAACCACCGGGACAATGAAGATTGACACAAGCATAATCGCCATTGTCGCAAGCACGCTCATCGACAGAACGTCTGTGGAATTTCCGAACAGCTCCCGCACAATCGGATTGACCACCTTGATTGCCACAAAAGGAAGGAAGAGGCACAAAAGCAGCATCACCGCTGCATGGAAGGACATGGATACATATTCATCCCTGTGAGTCACATCTTTCACCGTGTCACGCGGGATATGGTAGCACAGAAGCTTTGCCAGCCATTTCGTCCAGTAAAACATGGTTGTGGCGCTGCCGTATGCGATGAAGAGCACCAGGACAAAGTTCCCGGAGTCCACGAATGCCTTGAGGGCAACCCATTTGGAAATCAGCATGCCGAAAGGCGCCAGATACATTCCGGCGATTCCGATTCCCATGATATACGCCAGTTTCGGAATCCGGATAATCAGCCCGTGCATATCCTCGATATCCCTGGAACCCAGGCAGTTTTCCGTAGCGCCCACAGACTGGAACAGCATGGATTTGCTGACCGAGTGGAAGATCATCAGGAATACGGCAGCCCAGACCGTCTCCTCCACGCCGATCCCGGCGCAGCCCACGATCAGTCCCAGATTGGAGATCGTGGAGAATGCCAGCACTTTCTTGCCGTCATTCTGTGCAATCGCCATCATACTTGCCATGATAAATGTCAGGCCGCCGATGCTTGAGACGATAATCCCGGTCATATTTCCGTAGAACGCCGGGGAAAGACGGATCAGCAGATACACACCTGCCTTTACCATGGTCGCACTGTGGAGCAGCGCACTGGAAGGCGTAGGCGCCACCATTGCCCCCACAAGCCAGGTGGAAAAGGGAAGCTGCGCGGATTTGGTCAGTCCCGCCAGGGCAAGACAGATCAGCGGCACCTCCGCGCCTGCACTGATCACATCCAACAGCTGGACAGTTCCTTCCATAAACGCCATCCATGTAATGCCTGCGGCAAATCCCAGACCGCCCAGCAGGTTCATCCACAGAGCGCAGAAGCTGTTGTTCACCGCCTCATCTGTTCTCGTATATCCGATCATCAGGAACGAAATCACACTGGTGATCTCCCAGAAAAAGTACATCCAGATCAGATTCTGGGAAAAGACTAGACCGAACATGGCTGCCAGAAACAGGAACAGCATGGAAAAGAAAAACGGCTGCCGGTCCTGAACATCTGTATGATGCGCGTGATATCCCTTCATATACCCCACGGTATAGATACAGATAAATCCTCCGATAAATGCGATGATGATGCACATGAGAATGGTCAGCCAGTCCACGGACATGTGGGGGCCTTCCGCCACCTCAGTCGAGAACTCCGTATAAAGCATCAGCACCGTCTGCCCCACGGACAGCAGAATGGGCAGGATTCTTCTGTATTTTATACTCAGATATACGATCAGGCACATCAGGATAATATCCCCCGCTGCCATCAGATGATCCACCAGTTCCGTTGACGGATAGAGCATCAGCGTTTCCGCCCCGCCTGCCAGCCACTGAACGATAAAAATCACCGTCGTCAGCATCACGATCCCGGCTCCTGTGTATACCATGATTCCCCTGGATCTGCTCTCCCGCATAAAGGGGAAAATCAGGGCAAACAGCACCGGGATACCGATTAAAAATGGTATCATTGTCATATTTTCAGCACTTCCTCTCTTTATGTATTCTGGCATATAATTCAGATACACTTTTACAGATATCTGTATATATTGAATAAAAAATCGCCCATTATTGTTATAATCCTGATTCATTTTTTTTACAATACCAAATTTGTTCTTTCTTCTTCCTTTTCCGGCAAAATTTTTCTTACTCTTTCTTTTCTCCCGGAATGTGCTAGAATGGTAGTGTTCGGAATTCCAGGGGAGGTGCCGTTATGCACGAACTGAGTATTACAGAGCATCTGCTCGATTACTGTCTCAAAGAAGCACAGAGACAGGGCGCTGTGAAAATCCGCGCCATAAAAATATGTGTGGGGCAGCTTGGAGGGATCGTCCCGGAGTGTATCCAGGTCTATCTGGACATGCTTTCCGAAGGGACCATCGCAGAGGGCGCACGCATCGAGGCGGAGTTTCTTCCGGTCAGGGTCCGCTGCCGGGACTGCGGCAGGGAAGGCGAGATCACTCCCCGCCGCCTGCAGTGTCCGCACTGCGGCAGCCTCAGGCTGGAGCTTCTCTCAGGGAAAGAATTTTATATCGAAAGTATGGAGGTAGATACAGATGGAGATAAAGGTACTGCACCAGATCATGGACTGGAACGAGGATGTGAGCCAGGAAGTACAGGAGACACTGGCAGGGCATAAAATCTGCATGGTCAATGTCATGGGAAGTCCCGGCGCCGGAAAGACCAGCATGATTACCGCCCTTATCGGCGCCCTGAAAGACCGTTTCCGCATCGGAGTCATTGAGGGAGATATTGCAGGAAAGATCGACGCCGAGCGGATTGCGGATCTGGGGATCCCCACCGTGCAGCTCAACACAGACGGAGCCTGCCACATCGAAGCCATGAGCATCCGTGCGATCCTGCCGGAGCTCCCCCTGGATTCTCTGGATCTGATCTTCGTGGAAAATATCGGGAATCTTGTGTGCCCGGCAGAGTTTCGGATCGGGGAATCTCTGCGTATCACCCTCCTCAGCATACCGGAAGGGGACGACAAAGTAGAGAAATACCCGCTCATGTTTACCGATACCGACTGCCTTGTCTTAAATAAGTACGACATGCTTCCTTATTTCGATTTTGATGCGGAGCGGGTTGTGGCAAATTATCATACCGTAAATCCCGGCGCGCCCTTCTTCCATGTCAACAGCCGCGATGGGGAAGGTGTCGGGGAACTGGCAGAATTCATCGCAGGGAAAATCTCCGCTGCGTTTGGCGAGGATGCGGCTTTGACAGGAGACGCGACTGCGGCGGGCGAGACTGCCCCGGCGGAGGAAGCGGCTCCCGCGGATGACAGATCATGAGTCGGGAATCCATGACGCGGTTCCGCCTGACGGTATCCGGCATCGTCCAGGGCGTGGGCTTCCGCCCCTTTCTCCACAGACTGGCAGAAAAATACCGGATCGGCGGATGGGTGCGCAACACCTCAGAAGGGCTGGAAGGGGAACTGGAAGGGACGGAGCAGAATCTGGAACACTTTCTGAAAGATCTGCAGGATTCCCCGCCGCCCATGGCGGTAATCGAAGAAGTCCGGGCAATGCCTGCCAAAGAGACATCCGACGATTCCGATTCCGCCTGTCAGCCGGGGAAATTCGTTATACGCAAGAGCCGCATCAGCGCCGGACACACTCTTGTCTCCCCGGACATTTCCATCTGTCCGGAATGTGCCAGAGAGCTTTACACCCCTTCGGACCGCAGATACCGCTATCCGTTTATCAACTGTACCAACTGCGGTCCCCGGTACACGATCATCCGGGATCTGCCCTACGACCGGGAGCGCACGGTCATGGAACAGTTCCCCATGTGCCCGGAATGTGAACAGGAGTACCACGACATCCGCAGCCGCCGCTATCACGCGCAGCCCGACTGCTGCCCGGCGTGCGGTCCGCAGGTCTTTTATCGAGAAGCCAGAGAAGCGATGCAGCCAAAGGCCACGGCACAAACTCTCCCTCCGGAAAGCACAACACAAACTCTCCCATCGGAAAGCACAGCCGCCGGAATGGATCCGGAGCCCTTTCGTGCTGCCCAGGAACTGCTCGTCCAAGGCGGGATTCTCGCAGTGAAAGGCATCGGCGGAATTCATTTTGCCTGTGACGCCTGCCGACCGGAAGCAGTCCGTCGGCTTCGACAGCGCAAGCACCGCCCGGAAAAGCCCCTGGCTGTCATGTGTTCCTCCCTGGAGGCAGTCCGCCGGATCTGCCGTGTGACACCGGAAGAAGAACGCCTTCTCGCCAGTCCCGCGCGTCCGATCGTCCTTCTTGCGAAAAAGGACCGGGATTCTGCAGTGCTCAGGGAGTTAAGCTTCAGCCCCCGCCTTGGCGTCATGCTTCCGTACACGCCTCTGCACATGCTTCTTCTGGACGGGACGTATGGCGGACCGGACACGGTGGTCATGACAAGCGGAAATGTTTCCGGATGTCCGGTGATCACGGAAAACAAAGAGGCGCTTACCGCCCTCGGGGATGTGGCAGATGGATTTCTCCTGCACAACCGCCCCATCGAGAACCGCTGCGATGATTCTCTCGTCATGGAGTGGCAGGGCGCTCCCTGTTTTTTCCGGCGGAGCCGGGGATATGCCCCCTCGCCGCTGAAGATGAAGGAGTGCGCCGCCGAAACCTCCGGAGACGCGGCCAGCCCGGAAATAGAAGACAACGGCGGCATTTTTGCCATGGGCGCGGAACTGAAAGCTTCTTTTGCCCTTGGGAGAGGTGACGAAGTATTTTTAAGCCCCTATATCGGGGATCTGAAAAATGCCGAGACAGCCGCCCATTATAATGAAGCGCGCCGAACTTACGAGCGCCTCTTCCGCCTGGAACCATCCCTGTTCGTCTGCGACCTGCACCCGGACTATATTTCCACCCGGATTGCCGCAGAAGAAGCCTCCCGCAGAGAAGTCCCCCTTCTGCAGGTGCAGCACCACTGGGCGCATATGGCTTCCTGCATGGCGGACAACGCCCTGTCCGAACCCTGCTTCGGCATCATCTGGGACGGCACGGGGCTTGGAACGGACGGCGCCGTCTGGGGCGGCGAATTCCTGACCGGAGATTACTCTGACTTCAGGCGCACAGGTTCCATCCGCCCCGTTTCTCTCGCCGGAGGAGACAAAGCCGTCCGGGAGATCAGCCGGATCGCCCTTGCGCTTCTCCTGGACGCGGGGATCAGCCCGGAAGGACTCATATCCCTGCCGGTGGACAGATGCAGAATGCTCTCCCGCCTGATCCGCTCCTCAATCCCGCCCCGTGCTTCCAGTATCGGACGGCTTTTCGACGGAGTATGCTCCCTGCTTCTTGACCGCGCAGATGTCAGCTATGACGGGGAAGCGCCCGCCCTCGTGGAATCGCTCTGCCCGTTGGAAGTTCCGGATACTGTTCCGGGTCAGACAGAGACATACCTCAGAGAACTCTCTTATCCCCTTTCCTTTTGTATGGAGGACAGAGGAGCTAACAAATGGGGTGTCCGCATCTTTGACACCCGCCCGGTCATCCGCGGAATCGTCCGGGACATCCAGAAGGGCAGACCGCCGGGAGAAACTGCCCTGCGTTTTCAGGCAACGCTCTGCTGCATGGCTCTGGAACAGTGCCTGGCGCTAAATCCCTGCAAACTTCCCGTTGTCCTCTCCGGAGGTGTATTCCAGAACCGGTTCCTCCTGTCCGGAATCACCTCGCTGCTTGAGGAAAACGGATTTCACGTATATACACACCATCAGGTTTCTACCGGCGATGAAGGGATCTGTCTCGGACAGCTCGCCATCGCACGAAAAAGAAGGAGTGACAGTCATGTGTCTGGCAATGCCGATGAAAATTAAAACAATAGATGGAAAGACAGCATCCTGCGACGCCGGAGGGCTGACCCAGTCCGTCCGGATTGACTTTATCGAGGACGCTCTTCCCGGCGATTATGTCATGGTTCACGCCGGATTTGCCATCGAAAAAATGTCGGAAAAAGAAGCAAAGGGAAATCTGGAACTGTTGGAGGAGATTCAAAATGCTTTGTGAACAGGACTTTAAAAATCCCGGGAACGCTGCCGGCACGCTTGAAAAAATCCGGCAATATGCGCCCTCTTCCGGGGAAATCAGGATCATGGAAATCTGCGGCACACACACCATGGCAATCGCCCGCAGCGGACTGAAAACTGTCCTGCCGCCTTCCATCCGCCTGCTCTCCGGTCCCGGCTGTCCGGTCTGCGTCACCCCCGCCGGGGCAATGGATATGATTCTCTCGCTCTCCGAAAAGCCGGACGTTCTCATCGCAAGCTACGGCGATCTTCTGCGCGTCCCCGGTTCCCGCAGAGGCGACAGCCTCATGAACCGCAGGGGCGCCGGCGCAAAAGTGCTCTCCGTCTATTCGCCCATGGAGGCGCTGCAGACAGCCCGGGAGCACCCGGAACTGGAAGTCGTTTTCCTCGGAGTCGGATTCGAGACCACTGCCCCCGGGACAGCCGTCTGCATCAGGGAAGCAGCTTCCCTCGGGGTGACGAATTTTTCCGTTCTCTGTCTTCTGAAAAAGACTTTCCCTGCGCTTCGGGCGCTGATCGAATCCCCGGACTTTGCCGTGGACGGATTCCTGTGTCCCGGACATGTGGCGGCCATCACCGGCTCTGACGCATTCGCCTTTCTGCCGGAGGAATACGGACTGCCGGCGGTGGTTGGCGGATTTGAAGCCGCGGATCTGCTCGGCTGTGTCCTGGAACTGACCCGGATGATCACCCGGAAATCGCCTGCCCTCGTCAACGAATATACCCGTCTGGTCCGCCCCCAGGGGAATCCGGCGGCGAAAGAACTGATCGGTCAGGTATTCTGCTCCGCTCCCTCCGACTGGCGCGGACTGGGGCATATCGAAGAAAGCGGCTTCCGGATACGGGAAGAATACCGGCAATGGGACGCCTGGGAGAAATTTCACCTCACCCTTCCCGGCAGCCGTGAGATTCCCGGATGCAGCTGCGCGCAGATCATCCGCGGCGTCCTTTCTCCGGGAGAGTGCCCTCTCTTTGGCAGCACATGCACTCCGGAAAATCCGGTGGGACCGTGCATGGTCTCCGGCGAGGGCGCCTGTGCGGCGGCATATCAGTACGACAGATAAACAGAAAAGAGGTTCATCCATATGAATGATAGAATTACACTGGATTACGGAAGCGGAGGGCTTAAGACGTCGGAGCTGATCGACTCTGTCCTTCTCCCTGCATTTGACAACCCGCTCCTCACAGAGCTCGGCGACGGCGCAGTTCTCGCAGATACGGGAGGGAGCGGGCTGGTCTTCTCCACGGACAGCTTCGTGGTGACGCCCTGGCGTTTTCCCGGAGGCGACATCGGAAAGCTCTCCGTCTGCGGCACGGTAAACGATCTGTGCATGGCGGGAGGCACGCCCAGATACTTAAGTCTTTCCCTCATCCTGGAAGAAGGCTTCCCGATTGCTGACCTGAAAGAAATCATTGCCTCTGTCGCAGCAGAGGCCAGAAAATGCAGCGTGATGATCGTCACCGGAGACACCAAAGTCGTGGAATCAGGAAAAGGAGACGGCATCTATATCAATACGTCCGGAATCGGGCTGCGCCGCGCCGTCCTTCCGGGGAAATCAGGAATACGCCCCGGCGACGCCGTGCTCATAAGCGGCACCGCAGGCTGCCACGGCACCGCCGTCATGATGGCGCGGGCAGGGCTTCTGGATGAGGGAAGCCCCCTCGTCTCCGACTGTGCTCCCCTCCACCGCATCAGCGCCGCAGTGCTCGAGGCAGCACAGCAGACATCGAACGCCTCCGGGGGCTCCGCTGACGCCGTAGCAGTGCGCATCCTCCGGGATCCCACCCGGGGCGGCGTTGCCACCACTCTGAATGAATTTTCGGAAGGGATGCCTTTCTCTATTGAACTCATCCAGAACGACATCCCTGTAGATCCCGTGGTGGAGGCTGCCTGCGATATGCTCGGTCTGGACCCGCTGTACTGTGCCTGTGAGGGACGCATGCTGGTGGTCTGTGCTCCGGAAAAAGCAGAGGCTGTTCTCGCCGCCATGAGGACGCTTCCGGAAGGGAAAGACGCTGCCCGGATTGGGACAGTCACAGAGGATATGCCGGGGAAGGTTCTGTTAAAGACTCCCATCGGCGGGCACCGGATCCTGACCAAGCTCACAGGGATGCAGCTGCCGAGAATCTGCTGATATATATGCGCCGACAATCTGCTGATGGAAATGAACCGAAAAACAGGCAGGGACAAAAGAAACACTGTTCTTTCATCCTGCCTGCTTTTCTCTTCTACACTACCGCCTCGATGATTTCTTTGTCTCCTATTATAATTTCATGTACACCCGGCTTTTTCTTTTTATTGAGCTTCTGTCCTGCAGAGATGTCCTGTATAGTTCTGTCTCCTGCATTTCACTCTGGGATAAATAGTAATTATAAAGTCTCATCTCAAATATCCGGTTGGCCACTGCCACTGTCCCGTTCCGGTTCTTAATAAATCCAAACATAGACGCTATATCTGTTGTATTTTCATCTGAATTATACAAAAAAGTCCTGCCTGTAAAAAGTACCGTTTCCAACATGGTATTGAGCCGGGGATAATCATGCAGTTTTCCGATCAGAGACTCGAACAGCGTATTTTTTTCACTCAGAAGCATGCGCACTGCTTCATTAAATCCCTCTTTTGTCCACGCTGCTTTCTTTGAGGCATATTCCGCTTTTATACTCACTGCTTCGTCCATCAACTGGCAAAGCCTCGAGACAAGGAAAGGGTAACCGGAAGTATAGTCGCGGAGCAGCTCTGACATCATAGAGATGTCCATGCCCGTATTATAATCTGTCTCATACTCTTCCAGCATCCCGGCAATATCTGCGGCAGAGAAACTCATATCTACCTTAAAGTCCGCAGCAATATTCCAGGGGCTGTTGTATTTATGCTCCCCTTCCGGCCGGATCTTCTGCTTCAGATTCTTCACATCGCAGACTCCGGCAAGGATCACCGACTGAAATGCCGGCTGTTGGAATCTCGTAATATACTGTGCCCGAAGCTGCGCCAGGAAATCGAGAAACACCTGATTATTCGAGGCACTGTCCACTTCATCTATCATCAGGACAATCGGCCTGTCAGAGGCAGCGCAGATCGATCTCAATTTTCTGAAAAGGCTGCGCAACGTATATTTTTTCTCCTCATGCTCTTCTTCCAGGCCATCTGCCAGATCCCGCAGCCCCCCGGGAATCGAAGGATTATTATATTCAAAGCCCTCGGCAAAAGCTCCTGCAAAGGCTTCCGCAAACGTATATTCTGTACGAAATTCCGCACTTCCAAAAGTCTGAAAGTCCAACGAAACTGTATAATATGCATTTTTCAGGCTCTGGTTCAAAGCCATCAGCAATGTTGTCTTGCCATACTGCCTCGCCCGGTTAATGGTAAAATATTTTCCTTCATCCACAAGCTGACGAATCTCCCGCAGGCGGCTGTCGAGATTTACCATATAATGTTTTTCCGGTATGCATACCGCGGTTGTATTAAAAACTCTGGGCATTTTGCTAACGCCTCCCTTCAGCATTTTTTCCGCTGATTCTATCTAAACCTTAGCACACCGGATATATTTTTTCAACCGGTTCCTGACTTACACCCCGTTCTCCCGGATTACCTGCTGATACCAGTAGAACGAATCTTTGGGCGTTCTCTTCTGCGTCCTGTAATCCACATATACAAGCCCGAACCTGGGATCGAAACCGTCTGTCCATTCAAAATTGTCCATCAGCGACCAGACCGTGTAGCCGATCACCGGAACGCCCTCTTCCATCACCTGATGGAGCTGCCCCAGGTATGCCTTGAGATATTCGATTCTCTGGGGATCATGTACTTTCCCGTCACTCATCACAAAGTCGATATTTGCCATACCGTTTTCCGTGATCAGAATCGGAAGGTGATATCTCTCATAAAGGAATCTGGGCGCCCAGTAGAGAATATCCGGGGAGACGGGCCAGCCGATCTGGGTGCGCGGCATTCCCGCCCAGCCCTTGTCCGGGTTAAGTTCATCCGCATCATAGTTGCTCGCAAAATAGCAGTTAAATCCGAAGAAATCCAAAGGCTGACAGATCTCGCGCAGATCCGCTTCCGATACCACCTCTTCCATATATGCAGGTGCCTTCCCCAGAATCATCGGGTCTGCCCACCAGTTCACCGCAAAGTAGGCTTCTTTCTCAACATTAAACATATTCTCCCTTGCCCGTTCAATGCCCTCCGGCGTATTGTCATAAGCTGCAAACGTATGGGCGTTTAAGGCGGCGCCGATCTGAGGTGTTCTCTTCGCGTATTTCCGGATGATCTGCACGGCTTTTCCATGGCAGAGAAGCACGTTTCTGCTGATCCTTGCCAGCTCCCTCATTTTCTGCTCCTTCGCCATGGTATTCTTCCGGAACGGCACATACCTTCCCTCGATGTAACCAAGACCGATAAAGCATGCCGGCTCGTTAAATGTCATCCAGTAACCCACCTTATCCGAAAGCGCTTCAACCACAACTTTTACATACTCTTCGAAGTCCTCAACAATATGCGGGTTCTCCCAGCCGCCTTCCTCGTGGAGCCACATCGGGAGATCCCAGTGATAGAGCGTGCAGAGCGGTTCGATTCCCGCCTCTGCAAGACTGCTGGCCAGGCGGACGTAAAACGCAAGCCCCTTCTCGTTTACTTTTCCCCTCTCCGGGATCACTCTGGACCAGCTGATGGAAAAGCGGTAACTCTTAAGTCCCAGTTCCTTCATCAGCTCAACATCTTCCTTCCAGCGGTGATAGTGGTCGCATGTAACATCTCCGTTTTCATTTCTCTTAATCTTCTGAGGTGTCAGAGCGTCCCATATGCTGTCAGTCCTTCCATCCTCATTGCGCGCGCCCTCTACCTGAAATGCAGCGCTCGCCGCTCCCCATAAAAAATTCTCCGGAAATTTTTTCTCCATTTTCTGATTCCTCCATCCTGATGTATTAATCTCAGCCCATTATCCGTTCTTCTCATGTACCAGATACACATTTCCACACAGTCCGCACTGATTCCCCGGTTTCCATTCCGGCGTCCTGTTCTTCGGCGGGATCTGCCGCTCCAGTGTCGTGGCAGCTTCGATCACGATCTGATTCTTCCCGTCTGTCAGCTCACTGCTGATGTCATAGCGGTAAGGCGGGACAATCTGAATCCCCAGATCTCTTCCATTTACAAACACCTGCACAGCCTCTCCCGCATCTGTAATCTCAAGCACCGTCTTTCCTGCTTCCCCGGGTCCGCCGGTTTCCGGAATATCCTCAGCATCCAGCCACTTCTCATATCTGACATATCCCGCGAAGTCCGGGATCTCCTCCTCCACACAGTCCGGCAGTGACACGTTCTTCTCACTGTGAAACAGCGGGTAATCAATGCTGCCGCAGACAGAACGTTTCCAGTTATCACACAGTTCCTGTCTGCATTCCAGATCTGCCTCCGGCTTCCGGTACTTTCCTCCGCCGGTCTCTGCCGTCTCGCCAAACACGATAATAAAGCTTTTCCCCGGCTCGATCTTCGCCCGGATCATCATCCCGTCTGCTGTCACCGACGCCTCCGCCTTCTCCAGCGTATTTTCCCACGCCTGATACCGGCAGCATGTATTATATGAAGTCCTTACTTCCACATTTCCCTCATACACCCGGGTTCCTTCATTTGTCATATATAAAATGTCTGTATCTCCATGATAGATAAGACTTCTGATATATGGCTCTGCGGGCGATATCCGGACTGTTCCGATTTCCTGTTCTTCCAGATATCCCGCCAGTTCGTCCAGTTTTATTTTCCCTGTATATCTCAGGAGCCTGTCAAGGATTCTCCTTCCTTCGGCAGCATCCGGTTCATTACAGATTCCCTGAGGATAACTGTTCAGAAAGATACAGGGAAATCCCTGTTCTCCAAGCGCCGCAGCCGCCTGCGCAGTCTCTTTTGTAATATAGTCTGCTTCCGGTATAATCAGTACCTTATAATGCTGCGTGTTCACTGTCAGTCCTCCCTCGAGGTTCGTCTTATAACACGCATCCGTAAAAATATCCGAAGGCACGAAATCAAAGCCGACCTGATTCTCTGTGAGAATCCGAGCAGGCTCCTGGACATACATACACTTCATCCCTGTCCACTCCGCATCCCCGTGATAGAGAATGGCAGCCTCGCTCTCATGGGTTCCGCTGCTGATCAGTGTACACACCCGGTTCATATACTTCATCAGCACGCCAAAATGTCTGTACTGAGGATTGTGTCCGTGGGCGTAGAAATGGGGCGGGCAGTCCGGATCCGGGAAATCCTTTGCCGAAAATGCATGGGGCACAAAATGATTCACTCCCCGCACCATAAAATGATCCGCAAGATATGCTTCCAGCCTCACGCCCTCCTTCCATCCGTAATTCCCGAATATCTCACACATGGAGTTTCCTTTTTTCCGGGAATCAATCGCCGCCGCACTGGATGCAAGCCGCCCCAGTGTAAAATGATAGAACACGCCGTCTCTCTTTGTCCCGAGATGGGAAGTATACTCAATATCTTCCCCCTGAGGCAGAACCTGTCCCCCGATATCGTCTATTCCTGCCATATCCTGCCCTGACAGTCCGCGGAAGTAATGCCCCAGGCTGGAACCGCACCGCGCATGCTGGTTGTTGTCCTCGATCAGATGCCCGATATATTCCACGCCATGCTCCCGGCACCATGTTCCCACCTGCTGTGAGAAATTCTTTTCCACAAGATGCGTCACATGATCCATAAAACAGAAGCGTACCTGTGCGGTCATTCCCCGGTCAAAGTCCTGTTCCCAGAGAAGAGGCAGATAACGGAAATACTCCTCCCCCCACTCTTCTTTCAGAGCTGTTTCCAGTTCCGGGCTCCACGGCTGATCACCGTTTTCATAGATCTTCCGGTCCATCTCATAAAGGTGCCCGTTCCCGATCTCCGGCTCATCGGAAAAGAAACCTGCAATCGTAGTTCCAAACCTGTCTCTGTAATGCCGGTAATGCGGCTCATACACCGCATCGATCAGCGTGCGGCAGGATTCCCGGTCCAGCATGTTCATATAATTCCTGTGCGGTCCCCGGTTTCTCGTCAGCTGGCAGGAATAGACCTTCCACGTTCCCTCCGCCGCAGTAAAAGAAAGTTTTCCCCCTTCTTCCCGCAGTGGAACCAGGTTATCCACACCGTTTCCGTCCTTTTTCACCGCCACAGCTCCGATCCAACGGTCATCTGCAAATTCTTCAAAGGAAAGATGGAAATAATTCTCTATCCATGACGGCTGAAATGGAAGCACACTGCGGTACTCACCGCTCTCCCATGTCCGGCGCTCCCCTTCTGTTACTTCTCCCAACATCCGGTAAGTCAGGAACTGCCTGCGCATGGAAAGAGGCCTTTTCACGATCTCTCCATTGCAGTATCCTGTAGGGAAATGGCTGTCATCCAGAATCCACACCTTCATCTCCAGTTTCTCTGCCTCATCCAGAATAATATCCATATCACGCCACCAGCCGGGTCCGCAGAAATCCGGATGGGGTCTGCTCTCAATACACACGGCTTTGATATTGGATCTGCGGATCACCTGCATATATTCTCTGAGTACGGACTCCTCTTCTCCATGCTGCCAGAAAAAGGGAAAGATATGGTTTTCCTCCCTGTCTGCCAGCAGATCTGTAATTTTCTTATTCATTTCCTGTCCTTTCCCGGCACCGGTACGAGCGTTCAATTCTCTGTACCGCGCCGCTGATTTCACTCATTTCTGCACTTCTTTCTGTATTCATTCGGCTTCATGCCCCGGAGCCGCTCAAACAACTGGTTAAAATGGTTTACATCGCTGTACCCGACCATCTGGCAGACCTCATAGATCCTCAGATCCGTCTCTTCCAGAAGCTTTGCCGCCCGGTCGATCCGGTACTCGGCGAGATAATTCTGATAGGTCATTCCGGTCTTCTTTTTAAAAAGCTGGCTGAAATAGGAGGGATTAATATAAAACTGTCTGGAAATATCATTCAGCGAAACGTTCTGGTCGTAATGCTGCCGGATATATTCCTTTGCCTCCGCAATCACATCTTTCTTCTTCGGAATCGAATCCTTTACCATCAGTTCATTCATGCTGTTGATCATATTGATAATCCAGTTTTCCAGCTGTTCAATAGTACGGAATTTTTCAATGCTCTTCAGGGTAAACAGGTTTTTCCCGAAGTATTCATTCATCTGGATCTGCGCCAGCGGGATATTATGAAGTCCCATCAGCACTATGTTAAGGCTCAGCTTCTGCAGGTCTGGAAGGGTAAGCTGGTTTTCGGAGAGAATCCGGTTGAAGATGCTTTTGAGGGCAACGCGGAATCCCTCCTGGTCAAAACGGTCGATCCGCTCCCGCAGCCGTTCCATCTCCTGATCGGTAATAAGCTCCTCCTGATTTGACTCCAGATCGCAGAGCTGCTCATAGAGAATCTCCCGGCTCTTCATCTTCAGAATCCGGTAATTCAGGGCGATACAGGCCTCCTCGTAGGACTTCGGCAACTGCATGCAGTCTCCATATGTGCCGCCGATCCCGATGCTTGTGCTGATATTATTCTCATCCATCAGGCACAGGCACTTTTCCCCGATCATTTTCTTCTTCTCTGCGTCCAGACTGTCCCCTGCTGCCAGGAAAATCAGCCTCTCCGGATCGGACTTTACACAGTATAAAAAGATTTCTTCTTCCTCCCCAAAGTCCGGACACTCCATTTCTTCCTTCCGGGAGTCCGGGTTCTCACACTCTGCGACCAGGCAGGCATACTCTCTGTATGTCCCGGCTGCACCGATCTGCTCCAGACTTTCCTTTACCTTGTAGATATCCCCCTCCCCTTTTTCCAGGAAATCCCGCAGCACATAGTTTCTCATATCATCATTCATCTTCAAGCGGGAATCCTCTGTACTTCTTTTCTCTGCAATCTCCCGGCATACCTGTTGGAGCGTGCCGCTTAATTCCATCTCGTCCACCGGTTTCGTTATAAAATTCCTCACACCGAGTTCGATGGCCTTCTTCGCATAGTTAAATTCTGCGTATCCGCTCAGCACAACAAACTCCGCCGGAAATTCTCTGTCCCGGAGCGCGCGGATCATCTCCAGCCCGTCCATATTGGGCATCCGGATATCCGTCAGAATGATATCCGGATTCTCCCGCAGCGCCATCTCGTATCCTTCCACTCCGTCCGCTGCAATCAGAACAGGCGTACACTCCGGATTATACTTCTCCACCAGGTAGGCGATTCCTTTTGCCTTTTCGCTTTCATCTTCTGCTATCATCACCTTGAATGTCATGTTTTTCTCCCCTATTCCTTATATGGGACCCGGATCTCGATCACGGTCCCGCTCTCATCACTGGACACAATCCGCAGGCTTCCCTCATTGCCGTAGCGGAGACGGATTCTCTCGGCAATATTGCGAAGCCCGATGCTGTGGGATGTATTTTCCTCTTCTTCCATGCCCGCCGTATGATCCCCGGAAAGCTCCCGGTTCATCTCGTCAATCCTTTCCGGGGACATTCCTTTCCCATTGTCCCGGATCGTGAAAACCATGCGATCCTCATCCTCTTTTCTTCCCTCAATCGAAATATGAAGGGGTACATTTCTCCCCCTGCTTCCATGTTTAAAGCAGTTCTCGATCACAGGCTGGAACACGATGGCTATCATCTTCGCCTGACAGATCTCAGGGTCGATATCCTCCTCCAACGTGATAATGTCGTTAAATCGGATGTTCTGAAGCCGGATAAAGGAACGGATATTTTCCAGTTCATCAATCACCCTGTGGTGTGATTCATCACAGTCCAGTGTCGTCCGGAACATTTTCGCAAGCATTTTAATCATATCCGCCACCGGATCATCCCCGTTCAGAATCGCCTTGATGCGGATGGATTCCAGTGTATTAAAAAGGAAGTGCGGATTGATCTGGGTCCGCAGGGCCATCAACTGGGCGTTTTTCTGCCGGACTCCCGCAATGTAGACTTCTTCGATCAGCGCCTGCATTTTGGAAACCATGTGGTTGTAGCTCTTCACCAGACTTCCGATCTCATCATTTCCGACAGGTGTGTCAATGTACTCATACTTTCCTGCTTCCAGACGTTTCATACTGTCCTGAAGCCTGCGGATCAGCCGCACCATATTCCTGCTGAAAAGGATGGAGGTCACGATGATCACAAGGATCAGCACCGCCACAAGGAGTACCGTAACCCTCTGAATATAGCTGACACGGAGAAACATCGTACTTCTGGGGATCACTGTATTCACCTTCATTCCCAGCATCTCGGTCTCATTTCTCATAATCAGAAAATCCTTCTCATTCTTCTGATACAGCAGCAGCGCCTCCTCATCAATCTGGCTGTAATTCACTCTGCCGCTGGACAGATCCGAGTCGTAGATCAGTCCTCCGTCCGCGTCCGTAATATTGATCTTAATATTGTACTGGGTTCTCTCCATTAAGAACTCATCGCTCAGCCGAATCAGGCTGGCAGGCGACATGTCGATCAGGATCATGCCTTCCACCTGACCTGCTTTATAGATCCGGCGCCCAAATGTGATGGAAATCTGATCCTGGTTCCTGTCATAGTAAGAGCAGTCATGAAGCGGCGTCAGAAATATGGTATCCGTCCCGTCAAGCTGTTTCTTAAGCCACTCCTGTCCGATCAGTGAATTATAATCCAACACTTTTCCGTTCCGGTCATACTGGTAATACTGTCCTTCCATATTCATAATACACACGGACTGGATATCACTTTTGAGCGCCATCAGCTCCATAACCAGATGCCGGTAATACAGCTTGTTATTGATCCGTTCCGAGATCGGCAGGTCTTCCGAGAGATTGCTGATCAGTGTATTGTCCACAAGCAGCGATTTCGTGAGAGAATCATAGTCTTTGACGAAATCATTCATGTCCGACACAATCTGGGAGTTGAGTGCCGAAGTCGTCTCCTCCATGGCTTCCTCCAGGCTGGACGCCGCCACATGATACAGCACAAAGCTGCTCACAGCCAGCGGGATCACGCTGACCAGAGAAAACACAACGATTAATTTTGCCGCCATATTCAGGCGGTTCCATATCCTTTTCATTCTGCACACCACCAAATCCAAATGTTCCCTTTCCGATATTTTCTCCCAGTTTAACACACAACGTTTTTCTGTACAAATCCCGGAACTTTTTTCCCGAAAAAAAAGGGCTCTGTGCATCTGACAGAGCCCCCGGATCATTACTTCGTCTTATTCGCGTACCACTCTCTCGCCAGCTTTGTGACTTCTTCTCCGCCGGACTCATACCAGCGGTCTACAAACTCATCAAACTTATCGATGGAATACTCTCCTGTAATGATTTTGGTTGCATACTCTACATATAATGTCCGGTTTCCGATATCCGGATAATCTGCATAGATAGAATCCGGCAGCCCGTCTCCCGCATAGGTCTTCACGTAGTTCTGAAGATCCTGGACATTTGTGATCGCCTGTGAAACAGACCATTCTCTCTCCGGAGTCAGCTGGGATGACAGCAGTTCAACCTGGAAATCAAGGTCGGCAATATTGTTATACGGAGAAAGCGCATAAATATTTTCCATGGTTGCAGGATCGTCCGGAAGGCGGACCAGTTTGCCGTCTACCTCCTCGCTGTGCATTCCTTCCACACCATTGTAGAAATCCATCCACAGATCCTTGTTCCCGTATGCATCCAGAACAGCCATAATCTTGTCGATCTTTGCCTCGTCATCTGTATTCGCCACTACAAATGTGCTTCCGTTCATCTGACGCTCTGTATAGAATCCTTCATATCCCGGTGCGGAGATTGCAGGAAGGATCGCGATCTCAGGCTGCACGCCCGTTGCATTGTAGATATTTTCCGCATAGTTGTAGCATTCCTGAGGTATGTGCTCCCAGATTCCCACAACGCCGGAGTTGATCTTTCCATCCCAGGCTGCCTTGTCGTTGAGCAGCGTCTCCGGATCCATCAGGCCTTCTTTGTACAGCTCTGACATCCATTCCAGACAATCCTTCATATTCTGCGTCACTGCCGAGTAAGTCAGCTCTCCGTCATAGATATCCCACTGCGGAGCACCTTCCCACATGGCGATTCCATACTGGCCGAACAGCTGTCCCATCCATTTTGCCTCTTCTCTTCCTCCGGTCGGGATCTCATCTGCCACGCCGTTTCCATTGGGATCATTGTTCTTAAATGCACGGAGCACTTCAACAAACTCCTCCTGTGTGGTCGGCATATCCAGTCCCAGATTATCCAGCCAGTCTTTACGGATCATGGCGCCGTTTCTGCCATAGCTGATCACTGTCGGTATCGTATAGATCCGGTTGTTTCCGGTAGGATCATTCGCCTTCACAGCGTCCCACACCTCCTGGGGAATACTCTCCCACAGATGCGGCGCCTTCTCCGGCAGAAGATCCGTCAGGTCAAGAAGCGCCCCGCTCTCAATCAGATCCGTCTCCATTCCATCTACCGGTGTAAACATATCCGGCATATCGTTCGCTGCGATTCTGTAATTGAGCTGTTCCTTATAAGTCTCGCCGCCATTCCACTCTACATAGGGCTGAACGATGCCTACTCCGGTCAGTTCCTTGAACAGGTTGTAAGTCTCGCTTCCGTGCTCGATCGCCAGGAAGCCGTTGTTCGTCGTCCAGACCTCCAGATCTTCATCGGAAGCATCTCCATTTTCAGATGCCTTCTTTTCACCCGTCCCACTTCCTGTGCCGCAACCTGACAACGCTCCCAGAGCAAGTGTTGCAGCCATCACCGCACAGATTAATGCTTTTACGCTTTTTCTTTTCATCTTCTTTCCTCCTTATGTTTTGCTTTTGGAAAGCCGCTCTTTCCCTGACGCTTCCAGGCGGCTTTCTCTATTAAAAACCGGCTTTCTGCCAGCTTTTATCCTATGGTCATCCTGTCGCCATAATCCATTTTCTCTTTCTGTTATCCCTTCACAGAACCGAGCATCGCGCCTTTGGCAAAATATTTCTGAATCCACGGATACGCGATCAGAATCGGGATAATGGCAAATACAACCGCCACCGCGCTTAATGTAGCCTGCGTATAGTTGGCATCCTGCAGCATGGTCACTGCCTGCAGCTCGCTTCCGCCGTCCACGATGGAGCGGATCTTCATCTGCAGCGGGAACAGATCCATATTGTTGATGAACATCAGCGGATGCTCATACTGGTTCCACATGGTCACTCCATAGAACAGTCCCACCGTTGCCAGTACAGCCTTGGATGCCGGGAGCACGATCTGGAACAGAATACGGAATTTTCCGCATCCGTCGATCATTGCAGCCTCCTCCAGTTCCTTCGGGAACTGTTTGAAAAATGTTCTGACAATGATCAGGTTATAGGCCGTCATAATGTGGGGCAGGATCAGAACCCAGTAGTTATTATACAGCCCGTACGTGCGCAGCGTCAGGAAATACGGTACTTTCGGCGCTGCAAAAATCATCGTGAACACCACAAAAAGCATGATGTATTTCGAGGGCTTAAACTCCGTTTTTGACAGCGGGTATGCCATCAGCACATTGAGGATCAGCGCAATGGCAACACCCAGGATCGTTGAAGTCACTGAGATCAGAAACGGTTTCCAGATTCCTCCTTTTGCCAGAAGGTATTTCCAGGAATCCAGTGTAAATTCCACCGGGAGCAGATTGATCCGGTTCATCTGTGAAGCAGTCTTTGAACTTAGGGATACCGCCAGCTCGGAAATCAGCGGAATCGCCGTTGCAATCGCAAATACGATCAGGATAAACGCGATCACTGCCCCGAACATGATGTCCCCCCGTGATTCATGGACATGTGCATGTGCTTTTCTTTTTCCGATTTTCATTACCACAGTCCTCCATCCTCTGAAACTTTGTTTGCAATCTTGTTAAATACCACAACCATGATCAGTCCGACCACTGACTGGAACAGACCGACAGCCGTTGCAAAACTGTACTGTGCTTCCTGAATACCTACGCGGAATACATATGTATCAAAAATATCAGCCACCGAATATGTCATCGGAGTATACAGATTGTATACCTGGTCAAATCCCAGCGTCAGGAAGTTTCCGATATTAAGCAGAAGCAGAATCAGCGCCGTAGGAACCAGAAGCGGGAAGGTAATATACCGCATCTTCTGAAATCTTGATGCACCGTCAATCGACGCCGACTCGTACAGGCTCGGATCGATGCTGCTGATCGCCGCAAGATAGACCACTGTTCCCCATCCGGATTCTTTCCAGATCGTCGAGATCAGATACACCGGGCGAAACCATGATTCTTTCTGCATAACCAGAAGCGTATCCATCCCAAGTGCCTCTCTTACGTTGTTGAAGATTCCTCCGACTCCGAAGAAGTCGAACACCAGACCTCCGACAACAACCCATGATATGAAGTACGGAATACAGATAATTGTCTGGATCGCCTTTTTCATCTTCGCATTCCGCAGTTCGTTAAGCATCAGTGCCAGAATCAGCGGAATCGGGAATACCAGAAACGTCTTGATAAATCCAAGTACAATCGTATTTCTCAGGATCCGGTAGAAATCCGGATACTCAAAGAGCTTCTTGAAATTTTCCAGTCCTGACCATGCACTCCCCCAGATTCCCTGGAACACCGAGTAGTCTTTGAAAGCAATAACGCTGCCCATCATCGGAACATACTTGAACATGATCAGATATATAATTCCCGGAAGCATCATCGCATAATATGGAAAATACTTTCTGAAATGCAATGTGAGTGACCCCTCCTGCCTTTTTCTTTTCCCTGCAGTTTTCACTTTTCCCCTTCCTCTCTTTCTTTTTCTCTTTTCTTCTTTTTGTTTATTCTTGCTTTTTGCTATGGTTTTATTTTATCATTCTGAATTTCGGGTAAAATATCGGGATTTTAGATATTGATATGGGATTTTTAAGATTTTCCAAAAAGCCGGTAGTAAAATCCGGCAGTAGAATACAGAAAAAAATACAGGAAGGATTGATCTTCCTTCCTGCATTAACGCACTTACTTATTCCCTGTTTATATCTTCTCTTATTTTTTTATATATACTTCCACCGGCTTTTCTTCTGACGGGCATATGCCGTAACAGCGCGGGGAAAATGCCCCAGGTAAATTATGCGGAATGTCCCCGTCTGTCGCAGTGCCCACAAGTTTATTGTACAGTTCGGAGACAACTCGCACTTCAATCCTGTTCTTTCCCTTTCTCGCCAGACCAGTAATGTCCGCGCGCTTCATAACCTGATCCGGGAAAGAGGTTTCCACTCCGTTCACACACACGGTAAATGTATCATACACATCACCCAGGCTGACGATCAGCCGTTCTCCGTCGGCAGGTTCCTCATCAATTTCCAGAGTTCCCCGGTATATTCCCGCTCCTGCCGCAAATTTCAGAGACGGATCCATCTCATGCCACGGTATCAGCTCTGCATCTGTTTCAAGCTTCCTGCTCCATGTGGGAGTCTCCGCGAAGCTGCTTCGCAGAAATGATTTTCCCTCCGGAGTATCCGGCCCGAATTCACAGAAAGAGAACTCTTCAAACCGGATCCGTCCGGCTTTTCTGCACTCCGAAAGTTCCGGCAGATCACCGGATATCTCCGAAAATCTATCGTCATTATGCAGGCAGAGAATGATCATCTCGTCTTCCTCCACGCGGATCCTGCCCTTCATTCTTCCGGCTCCGTCATACATAAATTTCTCCGGCAGGAGGCTGCCGCTCCACGGATCCAGCGAAAATACCGGGCCATTTCCACTGAGCGCCACATCTGCAACTCTCTCTGATGCTTTCCCCGGTCTCTGGTAAACCGGCTTTACATCCTTCGGGTCTGCATTTCCCGGTCCGACAAATCCTTCCCCTGTATGGATCCGGTTATACCCATACAGCACATACCAGATCCGGTCTGTGTTTTCTTCCTTTCTCACAGCGGTCATCAGATCACCGCCATTTTCCAGAAATACACGGGGAGAGACGCCGCAGGCTGCAAGTGCTTCCGGGACATCGGAAATCTCTGCTGCCCGCACGATATTTTCCACCTGCCGCCCCCACAGACGTTCCCGGCAGTTCCGCCAGTTTTCCCGCTCTTCTGCGCTTCTCCACTCACTGAAGTAGCAGGATTCTTCCGGAGCCTCCCCCACCAGTACTACCGGAAGGCCTTCCTCCGCGAGAGCCAGAATCCGCTGTATGGCACGCCCTGACATTTTCCCCTGATGGGGCACAATAAGCGCGCGGTATCCCGGTCCTTCCGGATCCAGTTCGCCATTTCTCACTTCAGCCTGCGGAAGATGCAGAAGATAATCGGACACATATTCATAGCTGTATCCCATATTTGTCAGAAGCCCGTTATCGTCATAAAGGTAATAATCCGCCCCAAGTCCGGAATTTTCATAAGCCTGTCGGAAAATACACAGATCAATCCTGGCGTGTTCCCGAAAGACACGGTTCATCCGCGAAATGGCATCCATACATCCTCTTGCATGGTTCTCATCAGGCGTGCGGTTCCAATTATTGCTGACATATTTTCCGAATCCCTCATATCCCGGCCATAGTGCCGATTTCGCCAGAACATTGTCCGGATCCGCTCCTGTACATCTGCCGGAATAGGACGCGCCGTGCAGTACCTGGGCGTTCATTCCCGCCATCAGGCTGCGTTTGACCCACCACATAAGATCCTCGTATCCCTGTCCGTAGCTCTGCCCGAATTCCGCTGCGCACTCAAAAGAGTACCTGCTCTTTCTCCCCATATGAACCGCAGCCGCCATCAGCCTCTGCCCGTCTATCTGGCTTCTTCCGAGGGCTTCATTCTCCGGGATCTCCACATAAAGGCCGCAGCGTTCCTCCTCGAAAGGCTTATTATAGGCCACCTGATAGCGCACTGTCTTTCCATATTTTTCCGCCATCTCTTCCAACTGTTCCAGATGTTCCTCGCAGTACAGCCGGGTCAGTATCTCCATGTAATCATCGTTTACCTGTGTCTGAATACTCTCCGGCCTGGACGGAAAAGCCGGCGCATCCCCCGCCGGGTAAGTATCGCACATCCCGATAAACGGAAGATACGGAAGAAGATCATAGTGATTGATCTTACAGAAAATCTCCGGAAGCGCAGGAGTCCAGTCTGTTGCCACATCATATTCCAGAGAGTCGCAGAACAGAGATTCCACGGCATCATAATGTCCGGCGCTTAGCACAGGCTCCCAGTAATCCGCTACAGCCTTTGCTCCCTCTCTGCTCAGGTGATCAACCACATACGTCCTGCCTCCGTTGATTTTCTGAACTGCCGGCTGATACCAGAATGCAAACACCATCCACCTGTCTTCCGGCGTACCGGGAACATCCCACACAAGATGTCCTCTGTCCCTGGCGGTCACTTTGTTGTTCTCCGCATTTACATAGTTTTCCAGGTTGATGTAACTTTCTGCTATCAAAGGGAGACGATATTCCCGCTCTCCAAATGCAGACTTTACCTTTGTTCCCAGTTTAGCGTTCTTCTCCGGATCCGAGGTGTCGATACGATATGCCATAACAGCTATGCGTTTCGGCGTTCCTTCCTCATGCACCACCCGGCGCTCCGGAAGGGCACCGTCATAATGCGTACCGCCTTCCAGCTCCAGACATCCGTAAGTCAGCTCACACAATACTCCGGGATCATCCGCGCTCTCAAGCACCGGAGAAGCGATCGGCCATCCCGGTCCGGCCGCAAGATCAACAGTCATCCCCTGCTTTTTGGCCTCATCATTAATAACAGCAACCATTCTGTCCCAGTTTTTACTTCCCCATCCGTCTTCGGAGAGCAGGATCTCCTGAGGCACACTCTGCAGTACCACCACTTCAATCCTGCCGAATCCCCGTCTTGCGAGCATCCGAATCTCCTCTCTCAGATCTGCTTCTTCCATTGCTGCCCCCGGAAGCCAGTACCGTACTTTCGGGCGTACATCCATCGATATTTTCTCTGTCATCTGCTCTCTCCTCACTTTCCAGTAAACTGCGCAAAATACTGCCCTATGCTCTCCATGGTAAATTCATCCTCCGAATAACCGTGTACCCCATGCTCCGCCGCCAGTTCTTCCGTATAGTCCGAGAACAGATATACCCGGCAGTTTGTCTGATTCTCTTCGTAGTGCATCACAAGAGGCACGAGGGAATATTCCGCAACCGTCACTTCTCCCGTATCCTTATCCTTTTTCAGTGTGATATCCGCCATTCCTTCCAGGAGCTGCGGCACTTCTTTCTGTGCGGAGACGAAATTGCCAAGGGAATAATACACGAGCGTCTGTCCTCCGTCCGCTCTGGTCAGCATTTCCACTTTCCGCAGGACATGGGGATGCGTACAGATCACCAGATCCGCGCCCTGGTCAGCGAGATACTGCACCCGTTCCGCGGTACGGCTGTCCACCTCATTGTCATTCTCCACACCGGAATGAAGGTAAACGATCACATAGTCCGCCGCCTCTTTCGCCGCCGCAATATCAGCCGCAGCCGTCTCTTCGCTGAACACATCCACCGAATAAGCCTTGTCCTCCGGCACCTGTGCATCCTCATTGATCAGACAGGTGTAGTTTACCATGGCGATTTTGAAATTCTTCTTCTCCACGATCTTTACCCGGTTTGCACTCTGCTCCTCTGCACTGTCATGTATCCCCAGAAGAGTAATCTCCGGATGGCTGTTTCTCCAGAAAGAGAGGGCATCCGTGATTCCCGTATCCCCTTTGTCATAGGCATGGTTCGTCGCCATGGTAACCACGTCAAATCCTGCGTTTACAAGCGCATCGCCTCCCGCCAGAGGTGTCCCGAACTTTGGATATCCGCTGGCATTATCCCCGTTTTCGATCAGGGGAACCTCCTGATTCACAACGGCAAGATCCGCCGCTCCGATCGTCTCCCTGACATTGTCATAAATGGAATCAAAATTCCAGTTCCCGTTCTCGTCTTTCCCTGCGTTCAGAATCGCATCGTGATAGAAATTGTCTCCCACGGCAAGGAAATGAAGCGTGTTGTTCTCCTCTTCCAGCGCAGCCTCCTTCTGCTCCGCTTCTTCCTGCGCCTGGATCTTCGCCGCCGTTTCCGCTGCCTTTCTCTGATTGTTCCGGACTGCCATCACAACCGCTGTTATCAGAGCCGCGATCAGGACTATGATCAGCAGAAGTCCCCCAAGTACAATCCTCCTCCTGATGATCCTCTTCCTGCGGATCGCCGCCCGCCGCTTCTTCCTCGCCAGATATTCCCGGTATCTTCTCTCCTCTTCCGTCATCCTGTCCCCTCTTCTCTTTTGTATAGTATCCTGATTCCGGCTCAGTTGATTAAATATCTTCTCCTGCTCCGAGCTCCATATTCAATAGAATAAATCATATCCAGCATCGCCGCAAGTCCTTTCTTCAGCGCGGCAACTGCCGTTTACGGAGAACGAAATATTGTATTTTCTCCGTTCTGTTTTAAAAATGAATGCTATTGCTTGCTATAAGCTTCATATTATTATATAATAATAGTATATTTAATAATAGATCTGTAAAGGAGATGACTGCTATGAAAACAATCAGTATAAGACTGGAAGATTCACTCTATGAAGAGCTTGGTGAAATGTTGGATGCAATGGGGCAGACTAAGCAGACATTTTATGAGACCTTTACAAGAACTGCATTAAGAGAAAGGCGGATTCCTTTTATCATATCTGCTCCTCTTGAAACGAAAGAAGGAAATGAAGATCGTAGAATTGCGGCCTTTCATAAGTTAGAAGCTGCCAGGAAAAAGAGTTCCGAAACTATTGACTATAACGCGGAAAGAGAGGTCTCACTCGATGCAAAATATGGGCGTTTTGATTGACACAAATGTTCTTCTGAACTATATCACCAACCGCGAAGACAATTATCTGGAGGCCTCGATAAGAATTATAGAACTGTGTGCGGAAGGAATAGTCAGCGGCTATATTGCCTTTCACTCATTATCAACGATCTGGTATGTCTTAAGAAGACGAGAGGACAATGAACGAAGAGAAATCTTAAAAAGTCTCTGCGAGATCTTTACAGTAACTTCCGCTTCACAGGAAGAAATCCTAGATGCCATAAGCAGAGATTTCTTTTCAGACTTTGAGGATTGTCTGCAGGATAAATGTGCAAAAGAAGCCGGTGCAGATTATATCATCACATGTAACGAAAGAGACTATTGCAACTCAGAAACTCCGGCAGTCAATCCAGTGGAATTTCTGGATTTAATGAAATATTAATACACGTATGTTTCACCATCACAGTCGCATAGAAACGGTACGGATCCCTGTTCAAATCCGTACCGTTTATTTTACTATTAACCAATATTGCTGGAAAATTCGTCAGCATATTCAGATAATCTGCTTCCTCTTTTTATCCACCAGGGTAAACACAAGAATCACCGAGACTGCCATCATCCCCGCCCACAGGCCGGTCTGTACCATATCTCCCGTCTTCGGAAGTTCTTCTCCGGATCCCCCCGACGTTTCGCTGTCTGTGCCGCCCGTACCGGATTGCCCGCCGGTTTCGCCCGGGCTGCCTGAAGGGCTTCCGGAACCGCCTGCCGCGTCTGGCTCTTCCGGAGTTTCCGGCTTCCCGGGTTCTTCCGGTTCCGCTGTTTCCACCTGTTCCGCCAATGCATAATAGCTGTTATGGTCTGTGATAAAGGAAATCTGATCTTCGTTTACGGAAGTTTCCATCTTCTGCGTTTCTCCGCTTTCACAGATATAATACACTGCCGGATTCCGGTATTCTCCATTTAGACTGAAGGATACCGTGATCGGTTCTGTGATCTCATACCGGTTTCCGCTGTCATCCAAAAAATAGATGTCATAACCCCGGAGGTTGGTTCCTTTGCCTTCCATACACGATTCGATCCACGCAAGAGTCCCTGCCTCTAACGGTTCCACTACAAACAGCAGTCCATCCGGCAGCACTTCCCCCTGTACCGCTACCCGGCTTCCGTCCGGCAGAGTTGTCTGTGCCGCTCCGCCCTCCACATCCGCCGGATATCCGGGAACAGATACCGTCAGCGTAATCTGAGTTCCGGACTGACCGGTGTTCTCTGCTGCAAAAGCATTCAGCGGGAAAATGAAGATCAGAAGGAGAAACAGCGCCGCAAATCCTGTCATTCTTCGCTTCTTCAACTTTATCACCACCTGTTACTCCACATTCTGAAGCTCTGCATAAAATGTCAACGTTGCCGCATAATCACCTGCAACAACTTCTCCCCAGGTCTCATTTGGGATATGCACCGTCAGAGAATAGGCTGTCGGCGTATCCGCCCGAACCTGTTTCCAGTCCCATACCGCTTCTTCAAAATCCGCTCCGCCGCTCTGCAGAGTAAATGGAAAACAGTTATCTTCATCCTTTACATCTGTAAACTTTGTTTTCTCCACAGACACAGCCACCTGCTGTTTTGTGCCGATATCCCCGGTCACATACAGATCGCCAATCACGGTATTCTCTGCTCCGAACTGAATACTGGCTGTAGTCTTTGGGATCGACATCATAAAATCCGCATCCTTGCTCATACTTAAGTTCAGAGATGATTCCTGCGTTCCGGTACTGGTTTCTTCGCTGGCATAAGCCGGAATCCCGGCTGCCATAACCAGGGCTGCTGAAAAAGCAAGCGCTGCCGCTTTTCTCGTCTTTTCTTTCATAATCTGTATCTCCCTTCTGCCGGAATGTTCCCGGTCTTTCCGATATTATTCTCCCGTTGCTCCGGCATCGGCCGTACTCACAATAAACGCCTGGTATGTCATCTGGCCGCTGTATGTTCCTGCAGGCACATTTCCTAAAGCATCAAAATACAGATTCGCAGTCAAAGGAGTAGAATCCATTGTAAATTCTGCGATTATACCGTCAGAAGCCAACGGATCGCCGCCCTGCTCCAGCCTGACAGTAGAAGTACAGGTATTCCCTGGATCCTGCATATCGGTAAGTGTTACTGCTCCTTCTGCTGAAATACCACTCGTCACTCTGATCTGTACTTTTTCTGTGGTAGATACGTTAATGGAGCTCAAGCCGACAGTGCCGATTGTTCCGGCGGTTTCAGATAATGTAACGTCTGCCGGAATCGTCAATGTAAATGTGGAATCTTCCTCATATGCCACGGATACTGTCCCATTTATCGGTGCTGTATCCGCCGCACTGACCGGAAGCGCCATTCCCGCTGTCATCACTGCCACCATCATTGCTGCAACTATTTTTTTCTTCATCTTTGTCTCCTCCTTGAAATTTTCAGGGTACATCCTTGCCTTCCCTATGCTAATACATTTAATGTCAGTTTTATTTCAGAGCCGTTTAACGGCGTCTGTTCATCATTCATGGCGAAGCACTCATATTTGAGTATCGCATTTTCATATTCTCCTGCCTCCAGTGTCTGGTTCAGGGTGATGTTATAGATTGCTTTCCCCGGTTCAACCAGACCGCTTTTCCAAAGCTCCGTGCCATCCGAAAGAAGCAGCGACATCCGGAAATAGCAGGTATTCTGCTCCGGATTATACAGATTCACACTCTGCTCGGCGGTTCCCGCCTGCAGATTGATCGCCTCAAATCCGGGAATATCTATCGTATCAGTATTCTTCTCTCCCTGGTACACATCCCTGTCTCCGGTATAGTCCTCCGCATTTTCATCCAAATCTGCGGTGACCGGCGTATCTTCCTCACCGAACCAGTTATTCCAGTTCATCCCGACAAATACACCGCCAGCCACCAGAACCGCCACAAGCAGGATCAGGAGAATGTTTTTTGCTGTCTTATTCATCTCGCATTCTCCTCTCTCAACTTGACAATCCCGTTTCACTATAGGAAATCGTAAACGTCATCGTCCCTGTATAGGAACCCGCAGGGATCGCTCCGTCGCTCGCAAGCGCAGGCTGTCCAAAACGGATCTCAGCGCTTTGACTTTGATAATTGCTCTGGTTAAAACTGATGAGCGTGTTGCCGCTATGTGCAGTGTATGTACCTGAACTATCTCTCACAAGCAGGGCGGAAGTAAGAGTCGTATCCGGATCTCCTGTCCTCGTAAGAGTTACGCTCGCCGGAGCTGACACAGTGATCACTCCGCCATACCCTATATCAAAGTCTTTCGTCTGATCAATGGCAACAGTAGCTGTACTGCTTTCATCCCCCGCTGTCAGCGTTTGAGCGGGGATGGTAACAGTATACGTTACTCCATTTGTGGTTACCTGTAAGGGCTGAGATACCGCTGAAGCATTGTACAAATCGTCCTGCGGGATATAAGTCCATATGTAATATGTGGTATTTGATCTCAAGTCATTAAAAGTAAGCGTCTCACTACCGGCAGTTCCATTTTCCGGCTGCCATCCCTCATCAGTTGCTGCCGGCGCGGTACTCGTTGTCGTACAGATATACTTCTGTCCGGCTATTGTCTTGATAGTAATGCTGCCTGCTTTTACTGAATCAGTTTCCGGCGCAGATGGCTGTGTTCTCTGCCCTTTTCCTATGGTAAAACTTTGTCTCACTGTTACAGAGCCATATAAGTCCGTCGCTGGTGCAGACACCTCCACATAATAGGTGCCGGGATCAGAAGGAGCTGTTGCCCTTGAACTGCCAATCGTTCCATCCGCATTGCTGTCATACCATGCGATTGTAATCGTCGGCGTATTAGGATCTCCAGTGTATGTATAGCTTACCTCGCTGTTCTGAACGGGATTCCCGTCATATGCTGTTTTGCTGACAGATATATTCGTAATGCTAGCTTGAAGTTTTGCAGTCTCAGGGCTGATTGTTCCTGTACCAGAGATTGCTCCGCTGTTCGTCAATGTACCGTTTACAGTCAGTGTGCCATTATTGGTCAGAGTCACGCCATCCGGGATCGTCAGACTTATGCCACTGGGAACAGTCACGGTCACGCCGCCTGGGATGGTAACACTCCCCGGCAAAGTCAGATCGCCATAGACCTCGTATGCATTGTTCCCGCTGCTAGTGTTGGGCCGGATACCAGCGCCGACTGTACCATCTCCGCCACTACTACTTCCTTGTCCGCCACCAATATTGATGCCATCATCGATGCCGCCGGTGACAGTAACAGTGCCACCAGTGATGATTACCGTTCCACCTGCACCGCCGTTGGCGCTATTAAATCCAGCACCGCCGCCAATGCCAGTTCCGCCGGCACCGATGCCACTACTGATTCCCCCAGTGATGGTAACGCTGCCGCCTCTGATGGTCACATTGCCCCCCGCGCCGCCAGAGCCGGAGCTGTAACTTGTACCGCCGCCGATACCCACTCCACCTAGTCCACCGCTGCCACCTTTGACCTCCACAGTACCGCTAAGGATGGTAATGGTGCCACAGGCCTCTGCTGCTGATGTAACTGTTCTGCTATTGCCGCCGATGCCCGCACCGCCAAAACCGCTACTACCTCCGTTGCCGCCAGTCACAGTAAGGGAGCCGGTTCCTTGAATAGTGAGCGAGGCCCCGCTGGGAAGATGGATGCCGGGGGCGGCCATAACACCATTAAAATCATCATACCCGCCGCCAGTCAGTGTATTTGTGCCCACCAGGTTCAGTGTCACATTTGCGCCAGATTGAATGTCAAAAGCGGTGCCGGTGGTGCTGGAACGATCAATGGTAACGTTATTTAACGTGATCGTCGCCGTCACGCCGGAATTGACCGTGATGGTGTTGGTTGTCGTAGTGCCGGTAATGGTATAAGTGCCATCGGTTGTAATGGTAACTGGGCCGCTGCTAACATCTGTATTGTCCGCCAACGTATTTACCATACCATTGAACACTGCAAAGAGATTGTCAAACTTCTCAGCCCCGGTAACCTGTGCCCTCTGCTCATCTGTCAGCGCTGCATAAGCGTCATAGGCAGCCATTACCTGTTCATAAACTGCCTGCTGTTCCTCCAGCCTCATGCCTGCCAATTCTGTATCTGCAGGCAGAGCATCGATCTGATCCTGGACACTTTGTACTGCTTCATCTACAGTTTCCGCAGGAACTTCCAAAATCTGATTCTGTGCCGGGGGAACAGACTGTATCTGTACTTCTGGTGTTGTCTCTGTTCCCGGCTCTGTTATCTCTGTGCCGGTTTCAGGCTCGCTTCCGGGCGTCTCGCCGGTATTGTCTGTCTCTGTGACATTCGCCGGTTCCGTCTGCTCTGTCTCTGCCAACACAGGCACCCCGCTTCCGGCGGACAGGATCAGAGCCGCTGCCAACAGACATACCGCCGCACTTCTGTATCGCCTTTTCTTCCTGTTCTTCATGCCTATATATAAACCTCCTTTTCCTGTATCCAATCGGTCTGTCCATGTCATCCTTTTTCAAATAAAAATCACTATTTTATTTTATCATAATTTTTTTCTTCACTAATTGTTAAGTAGCGCAAAAACACTGTTAGTTAGGCAAAGTTTGGGGTTTGGCTTGTCAAAACAGGGAATGTCTTAGTATGATAAATGATATATACAGCCACACTTTATTGAAGGAGGAATTTCCATGAAACGACACTTGCGCCGGGTCTGCTCAGCACTATTTCTCGCGGCAGCCATTGCTGTCATCTGGATCTTGCAGCTTTTTATTCAGGTAGACGATAACGTCACATATATCAACTGGGACTCTTCCGTACAGATTATGTCTGACGGAACAGAACAGGATTTTTCTGTTGACAGCTATACCAATGTTCCGGATTTCAACGGTACTTACCGTTTCACCGGCCGGCTCCCGGAAGGGCTTCCCGCCGGTTCCCTCCTGTTTGAAACCACAGGGCTTGATCTGACGGTCAATTTGGACGGCAGGACAATCTGGCAGTCACAGACAACGAACAATACAGAAGGCAGCTATCTCATGGCCCAGGCATCCATCCCTCTTCCCGAGGGCACCTCCGGCGAACTGACCGCTGTCTGTTCGATCCTTGACAGCACGGTCTCCATGTTCCCGCCAATGATCCGCTTTGTCCCTGAGAATCGTGAGGTCACAGAGACAACGGCACTTGCCAACCGTGAGGCGTTTCCCGCCGGAGCTGCAGCTCTGGCTCTTGTCCTGATCTTTGGCATTTTCCTTTTGGGTATCCTGTTAAGAGAACCGGACTGGAGCCTGATTCCTCTGCTCCTGGCAGCCACAGGGCTTACCTTTTTCCACCTCATCCAGTCGCAGGGATACTACTTTCTCCCGGAAAATGTCTATCTGACGCTTAGCCGTCCGGAAGTGGGGCTTTTCATCCTGCTGGCCCTGGCCCTGTATCTGGTCATGAACCGGCGGCGGCAGTTCTGGAAATATCTGGGACTGGCAGCAGCATGGAGCGCCGGAGCGTTACTGCTCTGTTATCTGCTCTCTTCTGCGGTGGACGGGACCTTTGCTACCGCAGTAAATTTCCTGTTAGCGAAGCTTGCCCTCGGACAGTATGACAGCGTGTCCTACTGGCTCACCCTCTGGCTTGCCCTGACCTGCGCCCTGATCTCCGCCTACAGCGTGGCCCGCTCCTTTGCAGATCATAAAGCAAGGGAACAGGGTCTTCTGTTGGAAAACAGGCGGATCTCCGAGAATTACCAGGCTCTGGAGGCATGGACGTCGGACGCCGCTGCCCGCTATCACGAAGTCAATCACCAGCTTACCGCCCTGGACTGTCTCTATCGCAACGGGAACTATCAAGAGATGGGAGAGATCATGGCACAGATGCGGACAGACCTGAACAGCCATTCCGTCATTACCTTTACCGCCAATCGGACAGTCAACACTATCCTGCAGAATGCGGCGGCCCAGGCGAAATGGCAGAACATCCATTTCCGCGCCCAGGCAAATCTTCCGGAAGTTCTGAATATCCCGGAAACCGACCTGTGCACCCTTCTCATAAACATGCTGGACAATGCCCTGGAGGCCGCCTCAAAAGTCAGCCCTCCGGAAGAGCGGAACATCTTTGTCCAGATCAAAGTAGCAGATCTGTACCTTGCCATTCACTGTGAAAATTCTTTTAACGGGGAAATCCGGACAGATAAGAACGGAGAACTGCTGACCACGAAAGCAAATCCTTCCGTCCATGGTTACGGTATTCAGCAAATGAAAGAAATCGCGAAGAAATATCAGAGCGTGATCCGTTTTGACAGGAAAGGCGAACATACATTTATCGCGCAGACCGCTTTACGGATTCCGGACAGCCGCTGAAACAGACGTCCCCTGGCAGACCACACATTTTCATACAGCCTCCAGGGGACATATTCTATCTGTTCTTATAAGATACAAAAGCATTTTGACAATCGTTGTAATATTTCCGGCTGACAGGCAGATTCTGACAGCCGTTGTCCATCCGAAAAGACTGGCTGCTGCATTCCCGCACATGTTCCAGATTGACAATATAGCTGTTGTGGCAGCGTATAAACTGCCCTTCCGGGAGCATTTTTTCCATCTCGGCTATGCCCGCCGGGAATTTCACACTTCCGTCTGTAAGCGCAATCTGCACGCCATGACTTCCGTCCGTCTCCACGTACAGGATCGAGCTGATATTCAGCCGGACTTTCTTCCTCCCCTTTTCCAGAAACACGGTTCTGGGACTGTGGTTCCGTCTCCAGTCTGTCATAAGCGCCCGTTTCAGATCACTCCAGTTCAACGGTTTCATCAGGAACTGTATGGGCTGCACTTCATATCCTTCCAGGGCATACTCCGCATACCCTGTGACAAAAAGAATACTTACTCTTTCATCCCGGCTGCGCACCTCTTTTGCCAGTTCCATACCTGTTTTGTTCTCCAGTTTTATATCCAGTATCAGCAGATCAAAGGACTGCCTGTTCATGCCGGAGTCATCTGACTGTCCTTCTGTCTTCAGAACATTTTCCAGTTCCTCTGCGCTTGAGAACGGGATAATATCATGCTCGATGTTCTCTTCTGTCAGTGTCCTGTCGCAGACACGGCAGATCTCATCCCGCACTGTTTCATCGTCCTCACAGACTGCCAGACGATATTTCTGCATCTGTCCCGCTCCTTTCCTTTCTGATTTCCATTCAGAGTTCTCATGAGAAATTACCTCACAGGAACATATTCTCATAAAATTTTTCGCTTATCAAATGTTTAATACTTTCTGGTATCGTTTTATGTTTATCTTCTACTAATACGGTATCATACTTTGCGACACTTGCATCTTTTGAAAAGATAAAGTCAACAATTTCACCCACATTGCTTTTCTCAACAGACGAATTCTCAACTCGTAAAGA
>CBJMC01400__coassemble_689_pt1 | contig 41165 bp, 34 predicted proteins | sample CBJMC01400__metabat2_high_PE_029 | metagenome-assembled genome bin CBJMC01400 | reverse complement strand
GTTTCAATAATAAAGATAACACGTTTTACTTCTGTGTCAATATGTAATTTTTTCGCGCGGTTATAAATATCTACCAGAAGAAGGTTGTCAAGCAGCAGGTTCTTGATGAAATTATCCTTGTCAAACCGCTCTTTATAGGCTACCAGAAGACTCTGGATCTGGAATGCCGCAAGCTTGCCCACCATGTAGACATCCTCGTTCTCGCCGTCTGCCAGGAGCACATACTCCAGGCGCTGCTCGTCAAAGATCTTGAAGAACTGGCACCCCTGAATCACCTGGCTGTCCGCCGGAGACTCCACAAAGGGCAGCACCGCGCTGCTTAACCCCTGCGCCTCAAAAGTAGATGCCAGCTCTTTTCCCTCCGTGTCCAGCACGCAGAAGTCAATTCTGGAAATTCCCTTTAATCCCTCAATCGTGTTTTGTAGTATCTGATTCGAAATCATCCTTTTCCCTCCAGTTCCCGGGCTATTCCATGTACACTTTTCACAAATTTTACACCCGAAAAAATATTCCGTTCTCATATACAAATTCTATACTAAGGCAAAACAGCAAAAAAAGAAAGAGGAAATCCATTTTTTTTATGCATTTCCTCAAATCTTTTACAAAAAATTCACAATTTCACCCTTATACATTCTACACAAAGGCGCTTTTTCCTCATCTCTCTTCGCGCTGCTGGAGTTCCACCGAACGCCGGAACATCCTGCAGAGGAAAAAATGCCGGATCCGCTTTGACAGCTTGCGTTCATCATAGCTCTGCCAGAGAGCACTCCCGCATCCCAGCCAGACCTTTGCGTTGAGCAGCGGCCGGTTCCGGGCGATGAACTCTTCCTGATAGGGAGATGGAAGCACCGAAAGGATACAATCAGTCTCAGTTCCGTTAATGTCATTGATTACATTCTCTTCCAGATTGTCCTGCGGCTGAAGCAGTGCATGTCCGGTGAAACGGATTCCACGGTTGAAATGACGTACCGCATCCTCCACCCGGAGCATCTCTTCTTCCGACTCTGCCAGAAGAAATACTCTCTTATGGCTCTTCTGCAGATATTTCATAAACATTTTCAGAAACGTGCGTTCTCCTGCATCTTTGACTTTTGTTCTGTCACCGACCTGTGCCGCCTCGAGGATCTCCGCCTCTCCCGGCAGAAGCATCTGGAGCCTGCCCGTCATCTCCTGCCACTGCGGATCATCCTGTCCATTCATGAGCATGTTCATGGATATGAGTTCCACCGCATCCAGGGCATCGTTTTCAAAGAACTGCAGCACGTTGATCATGGCTTCTTTCGCAGTCAGGCAGTCCAGCTCTACCCCTAATACTTTGATCTTCTCTTCCATATATATCACCTTTAAGTCTCTTCCCAGTCGTTCAATTGTACCAAAAAAATGCCGATTTGTAAACACTGTTTGTCGGCCGGGAATCACTTATGCCCAGATATCGCAATGCAGAAAAGCGGGACTGTCAGCCGTCCCGCTTTTCCTCACGTTTTCTCTTTGTCACAAGCCCTCCGATCCTTCCGGTTTCCTTTGATGTAAGCGACTTCCACCCCTGGTCAAGGACCCGGTCAAGAAGTCCCAGCTCCTCAGCGACTTCATATTTGATCTTTTCCTCCGGTTCCAGATTGTTCAGATCGATTGGCTTTTCTTTCTTTTTTCCCATTCTTGCGCCTTCCTTCTGCTTTTTCAGAAGTATTGCCTGATCGCAGCGGGAATATTCAGTCTTTACGCCGGACTGTCCGGTATGATGATGGCCGCGACAATATAGGCCAGTATTCCCGAGCCTGTACAGCAAAGCAGCACAAGCCCCAGCCTCACCAGAGTGGGATCAATATTAAAATATTCGCCAATTCCTCCGCACACTCCGCAGAGCATTCTGTTCTGTCTTGAACGGTATAATCTTTTTTCCATAATCGATTCCTCCTGAATCATTTCTGTCTTTTTGCCTGTTCTTCTCCGATAGGTTCCTCATTATCCGTGAAAATCACGGAGCCATCCCCGGCTCAAATGTTATCTCAATCCTTCCGATCGTGCAGTCTGCCCGGAGCAGGCGCCCGGTTCCGTTCTGTACCCGGACCCGGTTGTGAAGCCCGCTGTAGTTCTCCGACCCCAGGACAATCTCGCCGATATCACAGGATACTTCATAATCGTAATCTGTTTCTCCGCCCGGCGCTGTGACAAGCACTTCACCTGTATCGCAGCTGATCTCTGTCGTCTGACCGGCGCTGCCCTCTACAATCAGCTGTCCGGCTCCACAGTCCGCCTCCATGCGTTCCGCCGAAAAGTCCCGGACAATGCCCTGTCCTGCTCCTACCGATACGTTCATGTCCTCCGTCTTCAGGCCGCTTATTTCAAGCCACCCGCCGTCCGTCTCCGCTTCAAGTTCCGTCAGCACTGTATGCTCCGGCACACTGATATATATGATATTTTCCCCGTCCGGATGCCGGTACCAGTCATGGTCTATCTCCACTTTCAGTTCTTCCGGATCCGAGGAAATCTCCACGTCCTTTCGAATTTCATCCCGCAGGGATCCCGTGTCCACGATGACACTTTCTCCGGAATACACGCGGATGCTCACCGCCACGTTTGGTACGTCAACCTTCAGATATTGTACGCCGTCAAAACTCTGTACCGTAGTCCCGTTAGGCTCTGCCGGAACATAGTCCCGGCTCCGGTCTGCAAATACCCCGCTCTGTCCTGCCGTACTGTCTTCCACTTCGTCCAGAGTATCTCCGATCTCGTCGAGAACATCCAGGCTTTCATCCGTCAGATCTTCCAGACCTCCGTCCCGGATCCATCCGCGAAACATCCGCACGCTCTCAGCCCCGATGGTGGCAGCGCCCATAACCAGCCCGGTAACAGTCAGTGCCACTCCTGCCAGCGCCGTGACGGCACAGCCGATCCAGAAAATTTTCCATCCTCTTTTCATCCTCCGCTACACCGCCTTCCCGTAAAACGGACGTCTGCACAGGTTGATAAATCCTCTGAACATGGCAGGATAGACAACCATACACAGTTTCACCGTACCCACAACTGCCATCAGACCCACCACAAAGATCAGCAGCCCGAGCCCGCCGATCAGGAATGCCATCGGAAGGATATCAAACACCATGGGAACCGCAGAGAGCACCATTCCCAGTCCCGCCAGCATCAGCGCGGCAGATCCCACGACCAGTCCCGCAAAAATTCCGATCACCGCGCAGATCAGCCCGATCACCACGCAGAATACCGGAACCAGGATTCTCCAGAATGCCGGAACCACCGCAAGGACAATCAGGGCAATCAGAAGAATCTTCACCCCACGGCTCGTGCGGGGTGCCTGCTGTGCGCCGTAGTGTTCCGGATATGCTTTCCGTTCGTAATCCTCTTCGTGAAATTCCGTGCCAAAATAATCTGCCCGGATGGAAGCAGCCACTTTCTCCGGGCTTCCCAGTTCCCGCATCACTTCCTGCTCATGTTCCTCCCCGGCATCGGCGAAATAGTCTTCATAATAGCTGACCGCAGCCTTTCTCTCCTCCTCCGGCATGCCGTCAAGAAGGCGGTACAGTTCACTAAGAAATTCTGTTTTTGTCATCCTTTCACACCTCCCTCAAAAATCGCGCTGATCTTTCTGCTGTATTCTTTCCATTCTGCCCGGTACAGCTCAAGCTGCGCCCTTCCCTGTTCCGTCACTTTATAATACCTCCTGTTGCGTCCGTCATACTGCCTGTCATAGGTCTCCAGACATTCATCCCGCTGGAGACGGCGCAGGACCGGATACAGTGTCGATTCCGACACATCAAGCACCCCGCGCACATCCTGCGTTATCCTGTAGCCATATGTGCCCTCGTTCTCCTGAGATACGACGGCCAGTACAACCGCATCCAGAAGAGCCGCACCTGTGTTGAATATCATTCGATCACCCTTTCCGCAAAACCGGGATTCCCCTTTCTTTTTCTGCACTTTTTATATCGTTTTCTATATTATATTTGATATAATATTAGGAGTCAATATAATATACCTTAAATCTCGCCAAACTATTTCTAAAGATTTTCTAAGGAACCTCTCCCGGCTGCATCTGAACTGATCCGCTCCGCCAAAAAAAAGATGCCTCCTTTCGGAGACATCCTTCCATACATTTCAGTCAGATCCGGCTTTAGAACAGTCTGTCAAACCGCTCCATCGCCTCTTTTGTTTTCTCATGGGTTCCAAACGCCGTCAGACGGAAATAATTCTTTCCGTTCTCGCCGAATCCCGCCCCCGGTGTTCCGACCACCTGTGCATTCTCCAGAAGGTAGTCAAAGAACTCCCAGGACTCCATATCGTTCGGGCACTTGAACCAGATATACGGAGAGTTTACACCGCCGGTGAACCAGATTCCCTTTTTACTGAGGACATCCGCGATCAGACGTGCGTTCTCTTTATAATAGGAAATATTTTCCATGCACTCTGCCATTCCCTCATCTGTAAACACCTTTGCAGCCGCATACTGGATAATGTACGGCGTGCCGTTGAACTTTGTGGACTGTCTTCTGTTCCACATATCATGCACACTCATCTTCGTCCCGTTGGAGGATGTGAACACAAGCTCCTTCGGAACGACCGTATAGGAGAATCTTGTTCCCGTAAATCCTGCTGTCTTTGAAAGGGAGCAGAACTCGATAGCGCACTCTTTCGCACCTTCCACCGCGTAGATGCTCCGCGGCAGCTCCGGCTCGGAGATAAACGCCTCATACGCAGAATCGTAGAGGATTACCGCCTCATTCTTCTTCGCATAGTCAACCCACGCTTTTAACTGATCTTTTGTGTAGCATGCTCCTGTCGGGTTGTTGGGGGAGCACAGGTAGATAATATCTGCTTTTACGGAATCATCCGGCATCGGAAGGAAATTGTTCTCCTCTGTTCCGTTCATATAGATGATATTCTTTCCGTCCATGGTGTTCGTGTCCACGTAAACCGGGTAAACCGGGTCCGGGATCAGGATCGTATTATCCTTTGCAAACAGCTCGGTTATGTTTCCCGTATCGCTCTTCGCTCCGTCGGAGATAAACACCGCATCCGGGTCAACCTCAACGCCGTTCTTCGCATAATAAGCTGCGATTGCGTTGCGGACGAAATCATAGCCCTGCTCCGGTCCGTATCCCTTGAATGTCTCGGAAACAGCCTGGCTGTCCACCGCCTCATGGAGCGCATTAATCACAGACTTTGTCAGGGGCCGTGTCACATCCCCGATTCCGAGGCGGATCACATTCGCCGACTTGTCCGGATGTTCCTCTTCATAAACCTTTACTCTTCTAGCAATCTCCGCAAAGAGATAGCTGTCTTTTACATTCAGATAATTTTCATTTAATCTCGGCATATTTCATATTCCTTTCCTTATTATTTTTATTTATCATATCTGACCGCAGCACAGAGATATACCCCTGCACTGCTTTCCCGCCGTCTGCCGTGCTTCTCACGGCACAGCGGCACATCCCTGTCCTTAGCTATCTTAACAGAAAATCCCGGCAAAGAAAAGATTCCTGCCCGCATTTTCTATCTTTTCTGCGCATTTCTGCCTCCGCGCAGCCCCGGAACTACTCCCGCAGCTTCTCATACATGTTCTTCTCCGCCTCAAGCACATACCCGGCCAGTTCCTCGATCCTGGCGTTCCCCATGCGGCTGACCGGCGCGGAGATGCTGAACGCATAAGCCGGTTTTCCGGTATAATCCTTCAGACAGCAGGCGATACACCGCACCCCCGCCTCATTTTCTTCATTGTCCAACGCATAGCCGCGGTTCCGTATCTGGGAAAGCTCCTGCTGAAAGGCGTCAAAATCCGTGATGGTATACGGGGTCAGTTTCACAATCCTGCTTGCATTCCATATTTCCTGCACCTCCCGGTCATCCATCCATGCCACCATCGCTTTTCCGACTCCGGAACAGTAGAGCGGGATTCTGCTGCCGATCCGGGAAACCATCTGAATCCCGTTGTTAAATGATTCTACCTTATCAATATAGACTGCATCCAGTCCGTCCCGCTCTACAAAATGCACCGTCTCCCCTGTCACTTCCATAAGCTGCCTCAAATACGGACGCACAGTCTGCACAATATCCACCTTGCTCATGATCTTGTTTGCCAGATCGACGATCTTGAATGTAGGTTCGTATTTTCCGCTGACTGTATTCTGCCTGGCATATCCCATATAAATAAGAGAATTCAGAACCCGGTGGGCTGTGCTCTTATTCAGCCCCAGCTCCCTGCTCAGTTCCATAAGTCCCACGCTGCCCTCATCCGCAAGCATCTCCATCGCCTGAAAGAGTCGGTCTGCTACCTGTATCGGATTCTTCTGTTCCACTGGCGTCACTCCTTTTTTCTGCTTTACCGCACGCCGTTTTCCGGCGGGCGCCTCCCGGTTTTTATTTTGGTTTCGTATTATGAAACTCATTCTATCACATTCCGCTCTTATCTTCAACTGTCACTAATTCACAATTTATCCGGGAAAATTTTAATATTTTTCCTGCTTGACATTTTCAGTTCCAGGGGTATACTTGTAGATAGGATGTATCACATCGCGAAACTTATTTCCATATTGTGAAACTAAAAAAGGAGAATCGAAGATGAACGAAGTATTAAAGAAAATCGAAGAAATCGGTATCGTCCCTGTAGTTGTTTTAAATGATCCGAAAGATGCAGAACCTCTCGGACAGGCACTCTGCGACGGCGGACTTCCCTGTGCTGAGGTTACTTTCCGTACTTCCGCAGCTGCAGAGTCAATCCGCATCATGAGCGAGAAGTTCCCGGAGATGCTGGTAGGCGCAGGAACAGTCCTGACTACAGAACAGGTTGACCAGGCTGTTGAGGCCGGCGCAAAATTCATCGTAAGCCCGGGTCTGAATCCCCGCGTTGTAAAATACTGTGTGGAAAAAGGAATTCCGGTAACTCCGGGATGCGCGAACCCGAGCGACGTGGAGCAGGCTATCGAGTGCGGACTTGACGTTGTGAAGTTCTTCCCGGCTGAGCAGGCAGGCGGACTTGCCTACATCAAGGCAATCGCAGCTCCGTATGTGGGAATGAAGTTCATGCCTACAGGCGGAATCAACGCAAAGAACGTAAGAGACTATCTTGCATATGACAGAATCCTTGCATGCGGCGGAAGCTGGATGGTAAAAGGAGATCTGATCAACGCCGGAGAGTTTGACAAGATCAGAGAGCTCGTCAAAGAAGCGGCAGAAATTGTAAAAGAAAGCAGAGGTAAATAAGAAATGGCGAAGAAAGTTATCACATTTGGAGAAATCATGTTAAGACTTGCTCCGGAAGGATATTACCGTTTTGTACAGGCGGATACCTACGGTGCAACTTACGGCGGCGGCGAGGCAAACGTTGCGGTATCCCTGGCGAACTATGGATTTGACGCAAAATTCGTCACAAAGCTCCCGAAACACGAGATCGGACAGGCTGCTGTCAACTCTCTCAGGAAATACGGCGTTGACACTTCCTATATCGCACGCGGCGGAGACAGAGTCGGCATCTACTTCCTGGAAAAAGGCGCTTCCCAGCGTCCGTCCAAGGTTATCTATGACCGCGCAGGTTCCTCCATCGCTACTGCTTCCAAAGAGGACTTCAACTGGAAAGAAATCTTCGACGGAGCTGAGTGGTTCCATTTCACAGGAATCACACCGGCGCTCAACGACGACGTTGCAGCGATCTGCCTGGAGGCATGCAAGGCTGCCAAAGAAGCAGGCGTTACCATTTCCTGCGATCTGAACTACAGAAACAAACTGTGGTCCAAAGAAAAAGCAGGTCAGGTAATGGGCGAGCTCTGCCAGTATGTTGACGTCTGCATCGCAAACGAAGAGGATGCGGCTGACGTATTCGGCATCAAAGCAGCCGACACTGATGTTACAAAAGGTGAAGTAAACCGTGAAGGTTACAAAGATGTTGCGAAACAGCTTGCAGACAGATTCGGATTCTCCAAAGTAGCGATCACACTCCGCGAGTCCATCTCTGCAAATGACAATAAATGGTCCGCTATGCTGTACGACGGAAACGACTTCTACTTCAGCAAGAAATATACCATGCACATCGTTGACCGCGTAGGCGGCGGCGACAGCTTCGGCGGCGGACTGATCTGCGCATGCCTGAACGGATATGATTCCCAGGCAACAATCGAGTTCGCAGTGGCAGCTTCCTGCCTGAAGCACTCAATCGAAGGAGACTTCAACATGGTATCCATGGACGAAGTTCTCAAACTGGCCGGCGGAGACGCTTCCGGACGTGTCCAGAGATAATTTACGCTGACGTTAAAATTTATATAAACCCAAACCTTGAAAAGGGGATGCTGTCTGCCATGCAGCATCCCCGCCATAATATTCGGAGGTAAATGCCATGAGCAAATCATTCGATCTTCTTTCCCTCGGAGAAGTTCTTCTCCGCCTTTCCCCGCCGAGCAATGAACGCCTTGTAAGAGGTGATACCCTCCAGAAACAGGTGGGCGGAGCGGAACTTAATGTTGTATCCGGCGTCTCCCTGCTGGGGCTGCGCACCGGGATCATCTCCAAACTCCCGGCAAATGATATCGGGACATACGCCAAGAACAGAATCCGTTTCTGCGGCGTGAGCGACGACTATCTCGTATACGATGACTCGCGGGACGCAAGACTTGGAATCTACTATTATGAAAACGGCGCTTATCCGAGGAAACCCGGTGTAGTCTATGACCGGCGCCACTCGACGATCAACGCCATCTCTGTGGATGATTTCGATGACTCTCTCTTCACATCCGCCAGATGTTTCCACACCAGCGGCATCACCCTGGCCTTAAGTTCCCAGTGCCGGGAGACCGCCATCGAGATGATCCGCCGTTTCAAGGAGGCTGGCGCACTGATCTCCTTTGACGTAAACTTCCGCGGAAATCTCTGGACCGGGGATGAAGCCAGAGAGTGTATTGAGAAAATTCTCCCCTATGTGGACATCTTCTTCTGTTCGGAAGAGACAGCAAGGCTGACCTTCTTAAAAGAGGGGGATGCCAGGGATATCATGAAGAGCTTCACCGCCGATTATCCGATCTCAATCGTCGCCTCCACCCAGAGGATCGTTCACAGCCCGAAGATCCATACCTTCGGTTCCATCATCTACGATGCACGTACGGATCAATTCTACGAGGAAGAGCCTTACCGCAACATCGAAGTGGTTGACCGGATCGGAAGCGGAGACGCTTATGTATCCGGTGTGCTCTACGGGCTGCTCTCCGACTCCAATAACTGTCAGAGGGCTCTGGAGTTCGGCAATGCGACAAGCGCTGTAAAGAACACGATTCCGGGAGATCTTCCTTCCTCTGATCTCAAAGAGATCGAGGCAGTAATCAGAGGCCATAAGGCGACCGGACCTCAGCTTGAAATGAACCGGTAGAAATCTTCCGCAAAAATATTCCCTGAAAGCACTTACGCCGGGCAGGAAATAATTCCTGTCCGGCGTATTCTTTCATTTTTTCACTTTGCATTTGCCGCATCTGCTGCTGACCCGAGAGTGATGGTCAGCGCCTGTTCCTCATATCCGCTGTTTCCGGAGCGTTCTACCACTATATCGACTTTCTCGCCCGCCGCATAATATGTCAGCACATCCTGAAGCTGTGACATACTGGTTATTGTACGTCCGTCAAACTCCGTAATAATATCGCCCTGTTTCAATCCCGCATCTTCTGCCGGACCGCCGGAAACAACTTCTTCTACAACAACACCGGACGGAATTCCGTAGAGCTGGGTAACTTCTGCCGCTACATCCTGACCGCGGATACCGAGCCAGGAAGCCTCGCTCTCGTCAACCTTAGACCTTGTCTCCTGTGTCATCAGATCCTGCAGGCTCGCCTCTGCCTTGTCAATCGGGATAGCAAATCCGATATTATCCACAGATGCGCCTGTCGATGTTGTAGAGCTCTTAGCCTCATTAATACCGATCAATTCGCCTTTCATGTTCAGAAGCGCACCGCCGCTGTTTCCGGAGTTGATTGCCGCGTCCGTCTGGATCAGTCCGGTGGATGTAATCGTCGTTCCGTTGTTGTCTGTCAGTGTAAGATCTCTGTCAAACGCACTGATGTAACCGCTTGTAACAGACTGTCCGTATCCGAGGGCATTACCGATGGCAACAACCTGGTCTCCAAGGCGCATATCGTCCGAATCGCCGATGGTTGCGACCTTGATCTGGTTCATCGTGTCATCCGGAATATCTGAAAGTTTTACGGCAACTACTGCAAGGTCATTGTTCACATCTGTTCCCTTGATCTCGCCTTCCACACTCGCCTCATCGATAAATCCGACAGACAGGCTCTGAGCACCTTCTACCACATGGTTGTTGGTGGCAATCAGAAGTTCGGTATCATTTTCTCCTACGATAACACCGGTTCCGGCGCCTTCCACCTCATACTGCTGAGTTCCTCCGAAGAAGCTTCTCATCTCTTCCACTGACATGGTGGAAATCGTAACCAGTGAAGGCATTGCATTTGCCGCCACATCTGCAACCGTGCCGCCCTCCGATGAACTTGAACTTCCGGATGAAGCTGTTCCCGATGTGGTCTGGGTCTGCGGGATCGCAGTCTTACCGGAGTCACCCACAATCCGGTTGCCCGCCATGTTGACTCCGAACATGGTGCCTCCTGCTACAAGCCCAAACACAAGGCCCATAGCTACCACGCTCGCCCATTTCCTGCCTGTTGTCATAGGTTTGTGCGTCTTTTCTTTCTTCTGATGATGCTCATTTCCGGGAGCTTCTGCAGTCGTTGTGCTGCTCCCGCTCTGAGCCTTACCGGTCTCCGAACCCGGCATATACCATTCCTGCATATCACTTTCTGATTTCTGCATATTCTGTGCAGTTTCATTCATCTCTGTATTTTCATTCCTGAATTCTTCACTCATGATTGTCAGCCTCTTTTCATCTCTTTGGATTTCTTCCATCCACTTCATTTCCTTTTTACGATTCATAAGATAGCCCCGATTTGTGACGGAATTATGAAAAAGCTGACAAAAAAGTGTGATTCTTTTTACAGTTCCGTCCTGCGGAGCACCGCATAGGCTCCTGCTCCGGTCAGAGCTGCAAGCACAAGCATGGTAAGCACGGGAAATACGCGGTTCACGGTCCCGTCGCTTAAATATCCCATAGCTGCCGCTGCGGCCTCTGCAATTTTCGCTGCCGTCTCTCCCGGAACCACATACCGGAACAGGGCCACAATCACAAGCACTGCCGCGCCAAGTCCCACCCCCAGGCAGATGGAGATGGTCTTCCCCGCCTTGTTGATCGCCAGAACCGCCAGATACAGCAGACTGCACACGAGCATGTAGAAACAGAACAGCCATATCCAGTTTGCGAAAACATTTTCATATCCGTAGAGTGCGCCGAACACAGAAGAGTACGCCGGGAAAACAAGATGAAGAATCTGTCCCACCGCCGTGTCAACCAACGCCATCACTCCGCATATAAATGCAAACATGGACGCCGCCGCCAGGAAGATACATCTGCGGGTAAATCCGTTCTGGATCAGCATGCGAAAGTCTTCTTTCGCCCCGAGGCCTCCCAGGATTCCCACATAGATCAGTGTGTTGAATTCCAGACAGTTTGTTCCCACTTCCTCAGTAGTATTCACACTGAGCATCACGATCACCGTGATGAGCGCCACAGCCGCATACTGGATCAGATAAAAGAGCCAGACGTATTTCACCGATGTCAGACATTCATACTGGATCGCTGCTTTTAACTTTTTCATAATTTCATATCTCCTTTCTCCGCCACTGCATTCCCGGCCACTGCGTTCCCGTCCACCGCCTTCCCGGTCAGCTTCACAAACAGCTTCTGAAGATTCATCGCCGTGATCTGCAGGCTGCTCCCCTGCGGGATCTCCGTCTTTTCTCCGCAGATATAGGCAAGTTTCAGACTGCCAAGCTCATCCGTTCCGATAACATTCTTTCCAAGACAGTATGCATCCACATCCTTTGCAAATCCCGACACACAGTATCCGGTCTCAAGAAGTTCCTCCGTGCTCTCCTGGAGCAGTACTCTCCCGTTATCGATGAGGACAACCTCCTCAATGATGTTCGCCACTTCCTCAATCAGATGGGTGGCTATGATCAGTGTCCTCTCGTTTTCCTCGAATTCTTTTAGCAGCAGGCTGTAAAACATCTCCCTGTGATTGGCATCCAGCCCCAGCACCGGCTCATCAAAGATCACATACGGGACGTTGAGAGCAAGGGCGATTGTCAGCTTGAAAATCGACTGGTAACCTTTGGAGAGCGCCTTGAACCTTTTCCCGGTATCCAGGCCGAATTCTTCCGCGATCCTAAATGCCTTCTCCACGTCGAAACTGTCGTAGAACCGCCCGGTCCATTTAAAATGATCTCTGACCTTCATCCCCGTATCGTACAGATCGGCTTCACTCATGCAGAAGATCTTCTCATGCACATCCATGTTCTCTCTTGCCGGAAGTCCGTCGATAAAGACCGCTCCCTCGTCCGGGAAAATCCGGTTGGCGATAATGTTGATCAGCGTAGATTTGCCTGCACCGTTCCGTCCCAGGAAACCATAGATTTTCCCGGATTTAAAGGAAAACGAAACATGGTCAAGGGCCGTGACATCCCCGTACCGCTTTGTAACATTTTTAATCTGGATCTTACTCATTATCATATCCCCTTTCTACCAGAGCAATCACTTCTTCCTTCGTCATATGCAGCTTCGACGCTTCCTCAATCATAGAGGCGATATACTGCTCGTAAAACTGCCCCTGTCTCTTCTGCCGGATCTTTCCGACCGCCCCTTCTTTCACAAACATCCCCAGACCTCTTTTCTTGTAAATAATTTCTTCGTCCACCAGTATGTTCATCCCCTTCAGAACCGTGTGGGGATTGATATTAAACAGGGCAGATATCTCGTTGGTGGAGGGGATCTTCGTCTCCTCCGGGAATACGCCCGTAAATATGGAATCCTCAAGCTGCTCCGCAATCTGGATGAAGATCGGCTTCTCTGAATTCGGATTGATGTTCACCGTATCACCTCTTTGTTATCTAGTTTGTTAGTTGAGTAACTAACTAGCTGTCATATACAGAATATATGCTTCCGGAGGGTTTGTCAACTACTTTTTTCAAAATTTGCAGGAAAAATCTGCAGAAGAAATTTGTGTATATTATCATATTGACAGATTGACGCACTGCGCCTATAATAATGGAATATTTATCCGGCATAGCGTACAAATTGTGCAGTTATAGTTTTACCAGAAGAACTTTTGCCGGACAGATTCCTTTTGATTGAGCTCACAGAAGGTTGCAACTGCAAAAGTTATTTTTTATAATGGAGGTGCAACTAATTGAATGATGGAAAATTAAATAACCAGGAATATCCTGGTATCGCAGAAAGCAGAGGTGGTCCAGATGATCCTGGAGACATTTGATCAGGAGAAGCATGATGAGGCGATGAAAAAGGACTGGTATGAAGCGGGCAGGAAGTATATGAGCTTAGTGCTGAGGACGCAGAGCACTATCTGCAGTCGCAGTAAAAATGAGGGTCTGTCGCGTAATGCGCCAGACCCTCTGAAACACTTCTGAACTTCTTTTTCACTCAACAGTTATTCTACTGTATCCAGATCAAATCCAAAATATCTCACTGCATTATTATAGGAGATATCCTTCACCAGCGTGCCAAGCATCTTCATATCCTTCGGATACTCTCCATTCTCCACCCAGGTTCCGAACAGATCGCAGAGGATCCGACGGAAATACTCATGCCTTGTGTAGGAGAGGAAACTTCTGGAGTCGGTCAGCATTCCCACAAAATTTCCAAGGCATCCCAGATTTCCAAGGGATGTCATCTGTTTGATCATTCCGGTCTTGTTGTCGTTGAACCACCATGCAGACCCCTGCTGTACTTTTGCCGCAGCCGTGGAATCCTGGAAGCAGCCGATGATCGTGCCGATCGCCTCATCGTCGTTGGGGTTCAGGCTGTAGAGGATTGTCTTCGGAAGCTCATCCGTCTCGCTCAGGGCATTCAGGAAATCTGCCACCTGATCCGCCGGCGTGTAATTGCTGATGCAGTCGAATCCGGTATCCGGTCCCAGTTTTGCAAACGTTGCCTTATTATTGTCTCTCTTGCATCCGTAATGGAGCTGCATCACCCATCCGAGCCTTGCGTACTCTCTTCCCACGAACAGCATGAACGCGGTCTTATACTTCTCTTCTTCATCTGTGGTAAGCGCTGCGCCGGAAAGTCTCTTTGCCACAATCGCCTCCACTTCTTCCTCCGAAGCCGGATTGTATACCACATAGTTCAGGCCATGGTCGGAAGCGCGGCATCCCATTTCATCAAAGAATGCCATTCTCTTTTTCAGTGCTTCCTTAATGTCCGCAAATGTCTTTACCTCCATGCCTGCAGCCTCTCCCAGTTTCACCAGATACTCTGCAAAGGTCGGTTTCTCGATGGACATTGCCTTGTCCGGGCGCCATGCCGGAAGGACCTGTACTTCAAAGCTGTCATCCTCTTTGAGTACTTTATGCCACTCGAGAGAATCCGCCGGGTCATCGGTCGTGCAGACAAGCGTAACGCCGGACTGGCGGATCAGGTTGCGTGTGCTCATGGAATCCTCCGCAAGCTTCGCATTGCAGAGATTCCACACTTCCTCTGCCGTATCCCCGTTTAACACACCGGTATAGCCGAAATATCTCTGCAGTTCCAGATGGCTCCAGTGGAACAGCGGATTACCGATTCCTCTGCCGAGAGTCTCCGCCCATTTCTGGAATTTCTCACGGTCTGTGGCATCTCCGGTGATATATTTCTCCTCCACGCCGTTGGAGCGCATCAGGCGCCATTTATAATGGTCTCCGCCCAGCCATACCTGGGTAATATTTTCAAATTTCCTGTCCTCAGCGATCTCCTTCGGATCGATATGGCAGTGGTAATCCAGGATCGGCATCTTCTCCGCATAGTCATGAAACAGTTCCTTTGCGGTATCTGTGCTCAGTAAAAAATCCTTGTCCATAAATGCTTTCATAATTGTCTGTTCTCCTTTCTTTCTGGCAGATCTCCTGTAATTTTTCAGAAATCTGTGGTACAGCGTTTCACAAGGACACACTGTACCGGGACTTCCTCCGGAACTGCCTCCCCCTTTAACACTTTCATCAGGTTGTCCACGGTGATATTGCAGAGTTTCTCGCTTGTGTTGTCGATCGTCGTAAGCTCCGGCTCGCAGCAGATGGAATACACCGAATTGTTATACCCTACGATGCAGAGCTCCTGTGGGATCTTAAGCCCTCTGGCATGGGCATACTTGACCGCCCCCACCGCCAGTCCGTCGTCTGTTGCAAACACGCTGTCGAACACAAGGGCGCGCCTGGACAGAAGAATGTCCCGCACATAATGCACCTCATTCCTTGTGCGGAGCTTGAGTTCCCCGAGAACCGGAAGCCCGTGCTCCCGCAGAGCTTTCTCATACCCCTCCAGCTTCTGGTTGGCGCTGTAGGAACCGGAATCCGTCAGGAAAAGGATTCTTCTTCTCCCCGATTCAATCATCTTTGAAACCACATCATAGGAAGAATCACTGTCCGTGCTGTACGCCGAATATATATTCTTCCCCGTCACTTTCCCGTTAATCAGGAATACCGGAATATTCTCCGCCGCCTCCCTGATATATCCGGTGGAATCGTCGTCCCCGCCCCTGCCCGCATAGGTAGAGCCAACCAGCACCAGGGCGTCGATCCGCTTTTTCTGGATCAGTTCCAGCGCCCGCTCTTTTTTCTCCTGCTGGTATCCGCTGCAGTACAGGATACAGTCATACCCGTACCCCCGCAGCCTGTGCTCAAGAAAGGCAACGGCTCCTGCCATGTAAACATCCGAGACGTCCGGGCAGACAATTCCGATGGACTGCATGGAATCAAGCCCCAGCCCCCTGGCAAACACATTCGGCGTGTAGTCATTTTCCTTCATCACCGCAAGCACCTTCTGCTTGGTCTTTTCACTGACCCGGGGACTGTCGTTCACCACACGCGACACCGTGGCGATGGATACCCCTGCCAGTCTGGCAATATCATAAATATTCATCGTCTCACCTCCGCATGCCCACAGTTGCGTAATCGCTTACACATACTTTCATTATAATCGATTCCCTCATTCCTGGCAATCTGTTTTCGTTGTAAATATCGCTGAATTTTAATATTGCACTTTTGTGAAATCTGACTTTTTTCTTTCTTTTTTCGATTTCGTATTGACTCAGCCGAAAAAAAATTGTACTTTAATGTAAGCACTTACATTTTTGAGTTTGAAAGGATCGTGCTTATGAAAACTTATCTGAAAATCAATCCAAACGACAATGTGGCTGTCGCACTCTCTCCCCTGCAGGCAGGGACAGAGACGCTGCCGGACAGCAATGATGGCGCAGCGGTCACGCTCATCCAGGACATTCCCCAGGGGCACAAGTTCGCTCTGACAGATATCCCTGCAGGAGCGCAGATCATCAAATACGGCTGTCCCATCGGCACTGCTGCAGCCGACATTCCCTGCGGTTCCTGGGTTCACACCCACAACATCCGCACCGGACTGGGGGATCTGCTGAACTACTCCTACGAACCGCAGCACCCCCAGATCCAACCCACGGAGGAGGCGTTTTTCCAGGGTTACCGCCGCACGGACGGACGTGCCGCCGTGCGCAATGAGCTGTGGATCATCCCCACTGTGGGATGTGTCAACAACGTGGCGCAGGCGATCGAGCGAGAAGCACAGTATCTGGTTAAAGGGACGGTGGAAGCTGTCGCTGCATTCCCTCATCCTTACGGATGTTCCCAGATGGGAGATGACCAGGAGCACACCCGGACCATCCTGGCTGACCTGATCAGCCATCCCAACGCAGGAGGAGTGCTCGTCCTCGGTCTTGGCTGCGAGAACAGCAATATTGACGTGCTGAAAAACTATATCGGGGAATACGATGAAAACCGCGTGAAATTTCTCGTCTGCCAGGAATCTTCCGATGAAATCGGCGACGCCTTAAAGCTTCTGGAAGAGCTTGCCGGTTATGCAGGGTCATTCCACCGGGAACCCATCAGCTGCAGCGAGCTTGTCATCGGCATGAAATGCGGAGGAAGCGACGGGCTGTCCGGCATCACGGCGAACCCGGTAGTTGGCGCGTTTTCCGACCTGCTCATCTCCAAGGGCGGCACGACGATCCTCACCGAAGTACCGGAGATGTTCGGCGCGGAGACGCAGCTTATGAACCGCTGCGAAAACAAGGAGCTCTTTGACCAGACCGTACACCTGATCAATGATTTTAAAGAATATTTCAAAAGCCACAACCAGACTATCTATGAGAATCCGTCTCCCGGCAACAAAAAGGGCGGCATCTCCACCCTGGAGGACAAATCCATGGGCTGCACCCAGAAGTCCGGCAGCGCTCCGGTCCGCGGCGTGCTCTCCTACGGCGAGCCGGTTCATGAAAAGGGACTGAACCTTTTAAGCGCTCCGGGCAACGACCTTGTCGCATCCACCGCTCTGGCGGCTTCCGGGGCTCATATCGTCCTGTTTACCACCGGGCGCGGGACTCCTTTCGCCTCGCCGGTGCCAACCGTGAAAATATCCACCAACAACCGGCTCTTCGATAAGAAGAACAACTGGATCGATTTCAACTGCGGCACACTGGTGGACGGCGATACGCTTCCCTCCCTTCGGGACCGGTTTTTCGACTATGTCATCTCCGTCGCATCCGGCGAGCAGGTGAAATCGGAGAAGGCGGGCTATCACGATATGGCGATCTTCAAGCAGGGAGTCACCCTGTAGCCCGGGCGGGAGAGATAACCGCTGTTTTTACAGGTTTATTTTAATCATTTTCCAACCATTTTCTTTCATGAAGGAGGACTTACCATGAAACCAGTCAATGAAACCGTTAAAAAAGTATATGGGAACTATCCGGAAAAAGTGCTCCAGTTCGGAGAGGGCAATTTCTTAAGAGCCTTTGTAGACTGGATGATCGACAAGGCGAACCGGGACGGCGTCTATCAGGGAAGCATCGTCCTGTGCCAGCCCATTGAAAAAGGACTCAAAGATATGATCAACGCCCAGGACGGCGTTTACACACTGGCGATGCGCGGTTCCGAAAACGGGAAGGCGGTGGAGAATATCGAAGTCATCACTTCCGTGTCCCGCTGCATCAATCCCTATGAAGACCAAGACTATGACGCCCTGATGGACCTGGCGAAAAGCCCGGATCTGGAAGTTGTCGTTTCCAACACAACAGAAGCAGGGATCGCTTACCACGCAGGAGACAAGCTGACGGACCGCCCGCCGGTATCCTTCCCCGCGAAAGTAACTGCTTTCCTCTACGAGAGATACAAGGCTTTTGACGGAGCCGCTGACAAAGGACTGCTCTTCCTCCCGGTAGAGCTCATTGACAACAACGGCGCGGAATTAAAACGTATCGTCCTTCAGTACGCGGACGAGTGGGGGCTTGGCGGAGGATTCATAAACTGGGTGGAAAACGCCAATGAATTTACAAGCACTCTGGTAGACCGGATCGTAACCGGATACCCCAGGGATGAAGTGAACTATTTTGAAGAAAAACTGGGCTATCAGGACAATATCATCGACACAAGCGAGCTGTTCAATCTCTGGGTAATCGAAGGAGATAAAAAGTGGGCGGACAAGCTCCCGGTTCACAGAACTGACGCCCATGTGATCTGGACAGACGATGTAAAGCCTTACAAAAAGAGAAAAGTACGTATCTTAAACGGCGCCCACACTTCCACGGTGCTTGCCGCATACCTTGCCGGCTTTGACATCGTTATGGACTTTATGAAAGACGACACCTTCCGCACCTTTATGAACGACGTCATCTATAAAGAAGTGATCCCGACCCTGGATCTTCCGAAAGATGAACTGGAGTCCTTTGCCGCTGCGGTAAATGACCGCTTTGCCAACCCGTACATCAAACACAAACTGCTGGACATCTCCCTGAACTCCTGCTCCAAGTTCAACGCAAGATGCCTTCCCTCCCTGCTCGGGTATGTGGAGGAGAAGAAAGAGCTTCCGAAATGCCTGACCTTCTCCCTGGCTGCGTTTATCAAATTCTACCAGGGCGAGACGAAAGACGGCGCCTATACCGGGACAAGAAAAGACGGCACCACATATCCGATCCGTGACGACGCGGCTGTCCTGGAGTTCTTCTCCGACATCTGGTCCCGCCTGGATGCAGACGGCATCGCACAGGCTGTTCTCTCAAAGACTGACTTCTGGAGCGGGAAAGACCTGACCGAAGTGCCGGGACTCAAAGACGCTGTGGCAGGGTACTTAAAAGAGATGGAGACAGAGGATGTGCGCACGATCGTGGAGAGGCTGATCGGCTGATCGGATAACACAGCATCTGCGCAGATAACTGAACAGCGGATATAACAGATACCTGACAACTAATATCCCCGCCCTGCAGGAAAACTGCTTTCCTTCTGCCGGAAGCAGTTTTCCCACAGGGCGGGGATATTAGTTTATTGCCGTTTCAGGAGCGTACCCAGAAGAGAGGAAATACTGAATCCTGTCCATACAATAACAGTGATAAATATACTTCTGATATACAAATCGCTTACATAAAAGCAGGCGGCAAAAATACCTGTAATCTCCAGAATCAAAAATGAAACAAGTGAAATCAGACATTTTCGTTTTTCATAACCACACGCCTCTTTAAAATGAAATATTTTCGTTTTGATGCATCTTTACTCTATCATACTAAAATGTGAAATGCACTCTACGGATCATTTACTCTCATCACTTCTGAGTAAAAAAAATAAATTTTTTTCTCTCCTGTCACATGGCTGCAGTCACCGCTTCTATCAGAATCCAATACATAAACTGCGGAGGACAAACAATGTGGCTGATGTTGAAAACAGCAGGAATTTAATAAGCAGACAGCTGCAAAAACAGTTCGTTCCACTGCGTCTGTACAACGACGCTTACGCTGACAGTTTCCACCAGACCACCGCCCCGATCACACATTCCAGGATCAGAATCAGCGGCACGCCGATATAAAACCTTGCCTTGTGCGTCTTGTGATGGAACATCACCATTGCCGCCAGGGCGCCGATGCTTCCACCCGCCAGGGCGAGAAGAAGGAGCGTCTTCTCCGGGACTCTCCATTTCCCGCGCCTGGCTTTCCATTTGTCCAGACCATAGATAATCCAGGTGATAATGTTGATCAGGATCAGATACCAGATCAGAAATCTCATAATTTTATCTCCTCCTTCAGAGTAAAGGAATAAATAATCTTCTCTTTCACCGGCTTCTGCAGGAGCCGCTCAAGCGCCTGACCATAATAGTCCAGCTGAGCATGATATTTCTCTGTCAGTTCCGAAGCTTTTCTCACTTTGTCTGTCTTATAGTCCAGAACCACCAGACCGTCCGGCTCCTCGAAATATACGTCGATGATCCCCTGCACAAGAATCATGTCTTCCGCCGTCTCTCCGGGATAGATCTCCCCTGCGTCCACTCCCAGCACAAAAGGCTGCTCCTTGAAAAGCTGTCCCCGGCCTGCCGCCGCTGTCATCCTTCTGCCGCTTCCGCAGTGCAGGAAAGAGAGAATATCCGGCAGCCGGATGCACTCCGCCATGTCTTCCGAGAGTTTCCCCGCGCCCCGCAGTTCTTCGATTGCCGCGCCCAGGGAATTCTCATCATATTCCCTGGAAAAATCAAGGAGTTCCAGAAGCTTGTGATAAGCGCTTCCCCGGGAAGCTCCGGTCAGTGTCTCTTCTTCCCTCAGGAAATCCGGGATCAGCGGCACCACATCCGGCTCCGCATACATCTCTTCCCCGACCTCATCCGCTGCCGTATCCTCCGTATCTCCCATCCTCTCTCCGTGAGCCGCTCTTTTTTTCAGTTCGGATACAGTGAATTTCAGTTTCAGTTTTCCCTCGTCACGGTAGGCATATTCGTAATCCATCTGCTCCCGCAGGCTCTTCCTGAGTTCCGGTACAAAACACCGGCTTTCATCCCAGTGTGTCAGCACATCGAGCGCCAGCGCCTCTGCATGTTCTTCCGCACGTCCGGCAGCCTCCAGGTCCTCCGGCGTAAAGATCCGTTTATCCAGGAAATCCTCTCCTGCCGCTGCGGGAAGAATCCAGTCCAGATAAGAGCGGGCTCCTTCCAGCTGATACAGTCCGAGTTCCTGATTTCTTTCACATTCTCCGGATTCTTTTTCCTTCAGAATTCTCTCGGTCTCTTTTCCATCCGTCATTCCCGTCATGATCAGCTTTTCCTTCGCCCGGGTCAGCGCCACATAGAGAATCCGCAGTTCCTCCGCCAGATTCTCAAGACCGGTCTCCTCCTGGATGATCTTTTTCAGGAATGTCGGCGCTTTGGTGCGCGTTTCCAGATCAATGGCGTCGATTCCCACGCCCAGTTCCGGGTGGATCACGATATTCCCCCTGGAGTCCCGGGTATTGAACCGTTTTCCCATTCCCGCCGCAAAGACAACCGGAAATTCCAGCCCCTTGCTCTTGTGGATACTCATAATGCGCACGGTATCCGCCTGTTCGTCCATAATACCCGCTTCCCCGTAATCCACATCATACTTTTTCAGCTGCTCAATATAGCGGACAAAATTAAACAGCCCTTTATAACTGGTACCCTCAAAGGCCGCTGCCTTTTCCACAAGCATCTCTACATTTGCCCTGCGCTGTTCTCCGCCGGGCATGGCGAGGATAAACGTACCATACCCGGTCGAGTCAATGATCTCAGTCAGGAGATCGTGGATCGCCGTGTAGGGAACTTTTGCGCGGAAATATGCTGCCTGTTCATAGAACGCAGCAAGTTTTGTACGCAGATTTTCCCTGAGTTTTATTTTTCCACAGTCCGAACTGCCGCCGCACGGTATACCGCTGCCTGATACACTGCTGTCTGACGCGCCGCCGTCCGGACTGCCGCCGCTGCACGGTGCGCCGCTGCCTGACTCACCGCTGCCTGACTCACCGCTGCCTGACTCACCGCTGCACGGTGCGCCGTCCTCCCCGGCGGCATACCGCACAGCCGCCTCATAGAACGGGGCGTTCGGAAACGCCAGGCGGATCTGCGCCATCTCCATGGAGTCCAGACCGGCAAACGGGGACGTCAGCACTGCGGCAAGGGGCAGATCCTGGCGCGCGTTATCCAGAATTTTGAGATAATCCAGAAGCACACTTACTTCATACGTCTCAAAATACCCTTCCCGGCTCACTGAATAGGCGGGGATTCCCTCTTCCCCGAGCACCGCGGAGAAGCTCTCCGCCCATCCCTGGATGCTCCGGGTCAGGATCACAATATCCCGGTACCGGATTCTACGGTACTGCCCTGTCTCTTTATCGAGAACAACACCCCCCGCAATCAGTTCCCGGATCCGGCAGGCAATCATCCGCGCCTCCGCCCGCCGCTCATCCTCTCCCCGGATCTCGTCTTTATCCATAAGCAGCAGTTCCGTGCGGTCTGTAAACGCCGTCGGCATCTGCGGCAGTTCCGGGAACTTTGCCCCGGGGTAGAGCGCCGCCGTATCGTCGTACTCTATTCCTCCCAGCTCTTTCCTCATGATCTTCCGGAAAATCTGGTTCACACTGTCCAGCACTTCCTCCCGGCTGCGGAAATTCCGGTGCAGGTCGATCCTCTGGCAGTCTCCGCCCTCCAGGCTGTAGGTATTATATTTCTCCATGAAAAGTTCCGGCCGGGAAAGACGGAACCGGTAGATGCTCTGCTTCACATCCCCCACCATGAAGATATTGTAAGTTCCCCGGGACACCTTTGACACACTGGTCAGAATCGCCTCCTGAACCAGATTTGAGTCCTGATACTCGTCGATCATCACCTCATCGAACCGGTCCTGGTACTCCGCTGCAACCGGAGAAGGAACCAGGCGTCCGTCCTCTTCCTGTGTCAGAATCGCCAGGGCAAACTGTTCCATATCACCAAAGTCGATCATATTCCGGCTCTGTTTCTTCTCCGACAGCATCCCGGCGAACTGATTCACAAGGAAAACCAGAGTCTCCATTGTCTCTCCCGCGGTCCGCATATCCTCTGTCCACACCTCCAGAGGCGCAAAGAAGTACACCGCCTGGAGTTCCTTCAGCAGCTTCTTCGCCGTATCCCGCAGCTCTTTTACTTCTGTCTTTTTCTCTTCCGACACACCGGGATCCTTCTTTGCGGAAAGCCGTTTCCACACAAAGCCCTCCGCCGCCGTCTTCATCCCGTCATACGTCTCTGCCTCCAGAAGATGTTTGGCCTCCCGCATATCCGATTCGATCATATCCGCATACATATACGGTCCGTCCGGCTCCTCACAGATCTTCCGCGCGCGTTCGAGAATCCCCAGAATATCCTCCGCCTTTCTTAAGACACGCTGCCTGGCGGTCACGGTTACCTCAGCTTCCTCCGCCTGCTCCGGGTCGATCCGGTAAGCCTCCACGCAGGATGCAAGCCACTGCCCCGGCCGGGGATAACTGCGGGAATATTCATAGAGGTTTAAGATGAGCTCCTCGATCTTTCTGTCATTTCTCCCGGTGCCGAATTTCTCCACAAACTCCAGGAACTTCTCATCTCCCGCGGCATATTCCTGCTCCAGCATCTCGTCCAGTACGTCCTGCTTCAGCAGCTTGAGTTCCCCTTCCTCCGCAATACGGAATCCCGGATCGATGCCGATGACGTGGAAATGATCCCGGATCACAGACAGGCAGAAACTGTGGATCGTCGTGATCTGGGCGCTGTGGATGAGCGTCGCCTGCCGCTCCAGATGAGCGTCCCCGGGGCGCTCTGAGAGCTTTTTCTCCACCGCGGCCCCGATCCTCTCTTTCATCTCCGCTGCCGCGGCCTCTGTAAATGTCACAATCAGCAACCGGTCCACATCTGCCGGGGCGGTCTCGTCAGTCAGTCTCCTGATGATGCGCTCCACAAGCACCGCCGTTTTTCCCGAACCTGCCGCCGCGGACACAAGGATATTGCAGTTCCGGAGGTCTATGACTCTCTGCTGTTCTTCTGTCCATTTTACTCCCATCGGTCTTCTCCTTTATCTTCCCCTTCATTTCCGCTTCCGCCTGTCTTCTCTTTCATCTTTTCTATGGCCTCTTCCATAGAATATTTCTCCAGTCTCCGGTAGCCGCATCCCTCGATCCTTGGATCAAAGCCGCAGATGTCCCGGAAGGGGCAGTAGTCACATCCGGTTGCGTCCCCCAGTTCGTAGGGAGCCGCCTGCACGTCCCCCGCATACATCTGCTCTTTCAGTTCCCGCTCTTTCTCTTTTGTATACGCAAGTACTGTGTCAAATGCCTCCGGCGGCAGCGCCCGGGAACTTTTGCTTAAGGAACCGTCCCGGTTTCTTCCCAGCGGATAAAGCACAGACGTACCGGAGAGGTCATGTTCCAGATGCTCCACAATCTCCCCGCTCCCGTTTATAATCCCGTCCAGACGGAGTTCTTTCAGAATACTCTTTTCCACTGCCTCGTCAGTGTCCTCTCTGCCCACGATGGGATCCTGAATGCGGTAGTAGAAGATTCCCGCAGGCACCACCTGTTTCCCGGGATGACGTTTCTTCTCCACCTCCACAGCCGCATTCATATAGACGGGGAGCTGCATCTGCAGCCCGTGATAAAAAGCGGTAATGTCAAACGCTTTCATGCCGGTCTTATAGTCGGTCACCTTTACATAAACTTTTGACTCGTCCTCGCAGGTATCAATGCGGTCGATCTTCCCGCTTCCGAATTTCAGTTCATACCCGCTCGGCACAAAGTCCCCTTTCTCCAGCTGCTTTGTCAGCGCCCAGACCGACCGGCGGATCAGGCGCTTGATCCGGTGGATCATATATTCGTTTCTTGCACTGCTGAAAAGGACGGTATTTCCATAATCGATGACACTTTCTTCCACACTCTCTTCGATCAGTTCATCCCGTTTCTCATCTGTCATCTCCGTCCAGTTTAATTTCTCCCGCTCTGCTTTCCGGGCGAAACGCTCCAGTGCCTGATGGACGATATTTCCCAGATCCATAGTCTCGAACCCGTATTCTTCCCGGTCGGACAGACGCAGCCCGTAGTTCAGGAAATGGGCGTAGGCACAGGAGGCGAACTGCTCCAGCCGGGTCACGCTTACATAGTCCGGATCGGAATACAGTTCTCCCGCCGTCTCTTTTCCGAGACTTTTCTCCTGCCGTCTTAAAAATCCGGCACGCAGGACCTGACTGAGCGCAGTCCGGCTCTTTTCATCCCCCGCGAACCAGGTATAGAGTTCCTTCCACTCCTGCCCCACTCCCTGCCTGCGGTCCCTTATGCCTTCCGCGAGATAGCGGATTCCGGTCTTTCTCGTCAGCTCCCGGTACGCCAGTTCCCTGTTCTCCTCATCCCGGGTCCTGATGTCCGGGAAGAGCCTGCGAATATCCTGGATGAGATAGGCGGGACGCAGGGTCTTCCCCTCGCCGGAAACCTTAGACCAGGACAGGCACAGGTACTCTGTGGGCTTTGTCAGATTCATATAGAGATAAAATTTCTGAGCATAGAGCTTCTCCTTCGGCCCCGGCGAGAGCTCGATCCGGGCGTCCGCGAATTTCTCCCGGTCCCGCTCCGAAAGAAGCCCCCTGGCGCCCGCGTTCCCGGGCAGGAGGGTGTCGTTTGCCCCCACAAAGAACAGTGCCCGGATATTCCGGATTCTGGTGCGCTCCATATCGCCGATAACTACCTGGTCAATGCTCGGCGGGATCACGCCTACCTTCGCCTCCTCCAGTCCGGCGTCCAGAAGACCGCAGTAATCCTTCAGGGCAGTCTCCTCGTCCCCCAGAAGCTCCACAAACCTGTCAAACAGTTCCATGGCGATCCGGTATACCTGGGAGTATTCTTTGGCCAGGGCAAGTTCCCCCTCCGCCTGAAACCGGTCTTCCATTGACTTAAGCTGTTCCTGCAGCTTCTCCCGCACCAGATGCTCATACACTGCCAGCGTAATATCCCGCACCGTCTTTCTGCGTTTCTTCAGAATGATCATGAGCGGATCGATTTTCTCCACAAAGCGGACACGCAGATGATTCAGATCTGCCAGCGCTTCCCCGTCTGTCCCCGGCGTCCGTCTCACCCATGCCTGCTGCCATTTCTTATATCCTTTGAGTCCAAGGGCAACCACATAGTTTTCCATCCGGTCCACTTCGTCCGCCGTGAATCCCGTAAGTCCGGTGCGCAGATGCCGGAACACGCTCTCATAGGTAAACCCTTCCTCCGCCATGGAGAGGAGGCTGCGCAGATACTCCACGAAGGAATTCAGGAGAATGCTTTTCTTGTAATCCATAAACACCGGGATCTCATATGCTGCGCACGCCTTTTCCAGCACATCCGCATACACATTCATATCCGATGTAATCACGGCGATGTCACGGTAGCGGAAGCCTTTTTCCCGCACAAGCCGGCGGATCTGCTCCGCCGTGTGCATGGCTTCCGAACGCGGATTTCTGGACTCGTGAAGGGACACCGCGCTCTGCTCTTCCTCCCAGGTTCTCCGGGAATAGCGGAACAGCTCCGACTCCAGGAAAGCCATCACCGGATTCTCCCGGAATCGCCAGGGCGGTGTCTGGCAGAGTTCTGCCGGATCGTCAATTTCTGTATTCACCTCCTGTGCCGTCTTTACAAGAGACGTCACCATCTGCTTGCTTAAGCCAAAGGGCTGGTACGGATGGCGGTACACAAAAGGGTCTTCCCGGCGGTCCATCTCCACGGTAATCATCACTTTTTCACACACCCGGAGGAGTTCTCCCAGAAGCCGGTTCTGCACGGGGGTAAATCCGGTGAACCCGTCCAGTGCGACAACGCTCCCTTTCAGAAGCTTCGACCGGGGAACCATGCCGCTCAGCACATCGAGCATTTCCTCCTTCGTGATATACCGCTCTTTCAGGAACTCCTCAAAGCCTTCATAGACCTTCCGGATGTCTTTCAGCTTATAGTACAGATAGCTGTCCGGGTCAATACCCTCCATGAACTCGTCCAGACGTTCAAAGCCTACGCCGTACTGGGTAAACTCCGAGATCACAGACTTTACCTCGCTGATGTATCCCTGCTTCTTCAGATTGCCCTTAAGTACCGTCAGTTCTTCCTCATAGCCGCCTGCAATCCTGCGCAGAACCAGGTTCTTGCCCTCATCGTCCAGAACCCGCAGATGGTCCTGCCCCTGTTCCTCGAATACACGGTGGGCAAGCCTGCCGAAACTTAAGACGTCGATATTCATAATCCCTCTCCGTGGATGTGCCCGGCACAGCTCCCTCTGGGTCTCCATGGTAAACTGCTCCGGAACAAGGACAAGATAGTTCTTCTGCGGACAGCGGACCGACTCCTGCACAATATGCTGTATCAGATAATGGGATTTTCCGCTTCCGGAATTCCCGAATATAAACTGTAATGACATGGGATGCCTCCTGAATTCTGTGTCTGATTCTGTGTCTGATTCTGCGTCTGATCCTCCGGCGGAAGACCGGCCGGAGGATATGTGAACTGTATCTATTATATCCTTTCCCCGGACACGCCACAACAAAAATCTGCAGAGGCGGCGTACAGCAGAACAGAGCGCCGCGCAGAGGAGATTTCCTCTGCCGCAGCGCTCTGTTTTATTTTGCGGAATTACAGGATCCGTATATTAATTATTCTACAATAATCCTTACCCTGTCCAGATTGCAGACCTGCGTGAAAATATCGTCCGCGTCTCCGTCCCTCTGGCTGGTGATCCGCACAGACGCGAAATGAACGCCCGGTTCCTCATACTTACAGTTTATCTCGGATACCGCACCATGGACGCCGTCTTTTTCTGTGCGCTTCACTTCCCCTTCGATCGGGAAAAGTCCCTGCGCCGGCACGGAATACGTCCAGTTATCATTCAGGTCAAAGCGCGCGGACGTGATCTCTCCGGCGTTCTCCGGCATGGTCATCTCCGCCTTAAGGGTAAATTCTTCCCCTGCGCGGACATGAGCGCACTTTTCACCGTTCACGGTAAGCCGCACACCCGCCTGCATGCCGCGCCTGCGTGCCGCGTCCGGCTCCTCCTCGATCTGTCCGCCGCTTCTCCGGTACACGGTTGTTCTGAGAGGTTCCTTTCCTTCCATAACCCAGGCTGCCATGTCAAGCAGCGCCTGGAAGAGCGCCCCTTTATAATTGACGGACATATTATTCTCCAGCCAGGTGACGTCCCCGTGCATGCACCGCTGCATGTAGTAAAGCCTGTAATCATCCTCATTTCCGCGGGACTCGATCACTTTTCCCCTGTACCAGTCCGCGCTCCAGGGGCAGGTGGATTCATCCATGAGCGCCTGGATCATGATGACCCTGCACTGAATGTTCCCATCCTGCACGGTCCCTGTTCCCGTAAAGCTGTATCCCATAACATTCTGCCGCTGGGGCAGGGCCGGCGTCCCGTCCTCTTTGCGGAACTGGTCCCATGCGTGAAAACTTAAATCTGCCGGAACCTGGTGTCTGTAATAGGACTGGATGGCGATATAGTCGGAATTGTCAAGCGTCAGCCTGTCTCCCGGCTTCACTCCCGAAAGGATGTCCCGGAGCGTTTCCCCGCTGCCGCCCATACTGACCGTAATATATCCGCCGCCGTTTTCGCCCGGGTACACCTGATCCATCATGAGCTGTTTCCCCGCCGCACTGCCGCTCTCAAAAGTAACGGACACTCCCCGCATGTACAGATTTTTCCCCTCCGGAAGTCTTTCCAGCTCGATCCAGGAATCTTTTCCTTCAGCGATCATCTTCTTCCAGGCGTCGTCCACGCCGCTGCGGCTGTCGGGTTCTCCGTTTCCGTTCTCTTCCTGTTCGGGGAGACGGACACTTTTCACCGTTCCCTCAAACTGCAGTCTGTCCTTCGACGCACTGCTCTTCGGGTCCGCTCCCATATATCCCGGGACAGTCCAGAAATCCGAAAAATATCCGGGATCCATCCGTTTGATTCCCGGCATGAGCACGGGGAGGGACAGGTCGCTGAACTGCCCCTTCGCCTCGGGATACCAGGCAAGCGGCGGAATTCCCATACTGGTCAGTTCCCGGAGCATGTCAGCCTCATCCCGGTCCAGACCCTCGTACATGTCTCCGCTGCCGCCGGCGTCCAGATGATCCAGGATCTTCGGGAACGCGTTCCGCAGGACGCGCTCTCCCTGGACATGCATGGTAATCGTGTTTGGCAGGGACGCCGGGGTTCCGATCACATACGGAACCGCGCCGTCCCAGGCATCCGTATTTTCGATGCACGCCATAGTCTTGTATCCTCCGCCGCTTCCGCCGTATACGATCCCCGCCGGACGGGAGCAGGAATAGATCTCCATGGCCTTTTTTCTGCTGAACTCGGCGACCGCCGCGCTGGATTTCCACCGCACCGTCTCATCGGGGTCCGGGGCGAACATATCTTTTACTCCCATATTGCTCTCCACGAAATACGCTCCGTGAAGGATCGAGAACAGAATCACATCATCCGCCCCTGTGGCCGCGAACGCCGCCATCTCCTCGTCCGGTCCCGGAAACGGGGACAGATACTGGAAGAAAACCCCCCGGTACTGTTCCGGATCGGGAAAGTGGATGCTGAACTTTACCGCTTTTTTCCGGAAGCCGCCATGGATATAGCGGTAAGCCGTCTCTTCTCCTTTTGCATTCTTCCTTGTTCTCGTCTCGTCAATGTCGATATAGGAATCCTGATAATCAGGATCTTCCAGTACATGATAGATCTGCTTTCCCATGGTCTTATATTTTCTCCTCTTCTGATGCTGCGTAAAATCCTCTGTTCCTGCCGTCCACATAACGGTCCTGCCCGATCCGGAATTCTCCGCTCAGACGGATGTCCTCCGATGAGCTTCCGATTTCCGCCAGGAAAGTTCCCTTCTCTACCTTCCAGCGCATCTTCCGGTCCAGGAACGCCATCTGGTCCGCCCGCATGATGAATGTCACCCGCTTCTTCTCCCCCGGACTGAGACCAACACGCCGGAAGCCCGCCAGTTCTTTTACCGGGCGCGTCATACTGGCATAGCAGTCCGTCACATACATCTGCGCCGTCTCCACGCCATAGCAGTCTCCGGTGTTTTCCAGTTCAAAGGAGAGCCGGATCTTACCTTCGCCCTCCTCCTTACGGATTTCCATGTTTCCGTAAGAAAATGACGTGTAGGAGAGTCCGTGTCCGAAGGGATACCTGGGTCTGTGGGGAGCATCCAGATAATCGGGAAATCCGATGCTCTCACTCTGATGCCAGCAGGACCCGTTGGGATGATTATAGCAGACCGGAATCTGTCCCGCATTGTAAGCCACACTGACCGGAAGTTTTCCTGACGGACTGATCCTGCCGGTCAGCACATCCGCAAGGGCACATGCTCCCATTTCCGACGGATTCCACGCTTCGATCAGAGCGCTGCAGACCCGGTCCGCCGTATCACTGGATACCGGTCTTCCGTTAAAATGGACCCCCACTACCGGTTTCCCGAGCTTTTCCAGTTCTTTGAGGAAGATCTCCTGACATTCCGGCAGGTTGATATTCGTGCTGTCCACGCCTTCTCCCATGGAGGCGATAAAGTTGCATCCGTACTTCCCTCCCAGCGTCACAATCACAAGATCCGCGCCTGCCGCGAGTTCCAGGGCCTCCGCATGGCGGGATGTGTCATTTCCCGCGAAAGGATAGCCGTAAGCATAGCCGACCTGCGCGTCCGGAAAGCGTTCCCTCAGCTCTTCATACAGGCTCCGTATCCCCGGCTTCTGGTGCTTCAGGATCTCCTCAAATACCGGGGATTCTGCCTGGATCTTTGTTCCCGGAATCCGGGCCACGTTCGCCGTCGATTCATTCTCCGTGCGCTCGCCTCCCAGTCCTGCAGTGGTGGTGATCACCGCGTATTTTCCCTCGGCAAAGGTAAAATGTGTATATCCTCCGAAAAAGCTCCGGGCAGTTCCCGCGTGCCAGCCGATCACCGCGATTTTCTTTCCGGCATACCGCTCCGGACCGGCGGGAAGCACTCCGTCATTTTTCAGCAGCACGGCGGATTCCCGGGCCGACTCCAGGGAAACCTGCTCGGCCTCCGGTCTGAGCTTTTCATATACGGCCTGCTGTTCCCCGGGATCGAGGCAGAACGGATGCTCGAAGAGCCCCATGCGGAACTTTGCCGTCAGCACCCTCCTCACAGCCCGGTCCAGGATCTCCGGGGCCGCGCTTCCGTCCGCGAACCGTTCTGCCAGTTCGTCCCCGTAAGCGTTTTTATCCGGCAGTTCCACATCCAGGCCGGCATCCATACATCGGTATCCCGCATCCGCAAGCGTCTCTTCGACTTTCTGTACGGTATGGACATTTGAGATGGCGCAGTAGTCCGCCACCGTCATCCCGTCAAATCCCATCTCTTCCCGCAGCAGTCCCGTCAGATACTCTTCTGTCGCCGAGACCGGCGCGCCGTTAAGCGAGCAGTAGCATGGCATAATTCCTTTCAGCCCGCTCTCCGTGACCGCTGCCTGGAACGGTCTGGCGTACACCTCACGCAGTTCCCTCTCCGATATTTCGGCGTCAGCGCCGTGTATCCCTCCCTTTGACTCATGGAATCCAAGAAAATGCTTTGCCACTGCGTCCGTATGGCGGCCGTCCAGGGACGCGCCCTGGAGTCCTCTCGTATATGCCGCGCCCATGGCAGACGCCAGGGCCGGATCTTCCCCGTATGTCTCGCCCTGTCTTCCCATGCGTGAATCCCGGGAAATATCCAGCACCGGCGCGAAAGTCTGGGTGACTCCCGCAGCCTGCTCCTGAATAGCGACCACATGCCCGATCCGTTCTTCCAGAGCCGGATCAAAAGATGATGCTCTTCCGATTCCGGACGGAAAACTTGTAGAATCCTGGAGAAATGCGCCGCACAGCCCTTCCATATGGAATACAGCCGGAATATGGTGCTCGCTCAGCTCCATGACCGTCTCCTGGATCTCCCTCTGAAAACGCGCGATCTCATCCCAGTCTTTCAGGTCCCTCATCTCGATACAGCTTATGTGGCCTGCGCCGGCCGGATAATTCTTGCGCAGTATCTCCGTCTCCCCGGGCTTCTGCGGCCACCATCCTGCCACCTGCCCCATCTTCTCTTCCAGGCTCATTTTTCCCAGCAGGTCCTCCGCTCTCTCCTCCGGGGAAAGAGAAGTATCCAGATATTTTTCCATCCTGTATGATCTCCCTTCTTTCATCATTCGGTTATTTTCATTCTGCTGCTCCTGTCTGTTCTTTTGCCGCTCTGCGCGCCTCGATCTCTTCCCGGATCGCCGGCATCTTTTTATCCAGCTTGTAGAGGAGCAGGGCTGCCGCCACAATCGCCCACAGAACAGCCGGGATCGTGGAGTAAAGGTTACGGATCATACTGACCGCGCTGTCCGGGATCAGAGCCGCATCGTCCACATAACCGGACGCACTCAGAAGGATGCCGAGCACACCCGCTCCCAGAGCGGAAGTCACCTTGATGGCAACACTGGTCACGGAATTCAGGGTTCCTTCCATACGGCGGAATCCTTTCCACTCGTTAAAGTCCGCGCACTCGATAATCATCAGATTGATCAGCATGGAGATCGGCGCGCTCCCCATACCGAACAGGATCGCCGCGGCGGAGAGCAGCGCTGTATTCGCTCCGGCGATAAAGTTCAGGGCATACCCCGCGGCACTTAAGATACAGCCGATCATGATCAGTCTGGATATACTGATTCTTTTCAGAATGGCCGGCACAAAAAGCATAAGCGGGATCGAGAGCATCTGGAAAGCGCTGACCAGTCCGAGCAGGCTCAGGTTATTTACGATGTATTTGAAGTAATAGTTCCCGACGCCCATATTTGTCACGAAGTTGCTCACAAACAGGACAAGCGCCACGATCCAGATATAGGGATTTTTCGTCAGTGTGGTCTTTACGTCCGAGAGTGTGACTTTTTCTTCATTCTCACCGGACGCACTGACGTCCGCGTCTACTGTCTCCTTGATGAAGAAGAATCTCATAATGCCGATGATCGCCATGGGGATCGCGATGCAGGCCATAAGGAAACTCCATCCCGAAGATGAGTTGCCGTATGTATCCACCAGTGCGGGCGCCGCGATGTTAAAGGCTGCCACACAGACCATGGAAAGGATCGCGCCTCCGGAGCTTAAGCTTACGTACTGCTCCTGATACCGGAATGCCCGGCACATGTAGACGGTGTTGTCTGCCTGCAGGAAGGTATAGAACACACTGTTGACGAGGGCGTACATGCAGAGAACCCATGCGGATTTCGCCACAATGGAGAACTCCGGCGGACAGCTGAACATCAGCCAGATAGAGAGCCACATACCGATGATGCACCACTCGTACGGTCTTCCTTTGCCCCATTTTGTATTTGTCCGGTCGACAATATAGCCGGCGAACACATCCGTAACTCCGTCCAGAAGCCTGCTGACAACCAGCAGAATACCGACCAGTGCAGGCGGCATACTCAGCGTGTCGGTGCAGTACAGCGTCAGATATCCGACCACCATAAGACCGATTCCCTGGGAGATGGCCCGGCTGTTCCAGGCAACGATTTTTCCGACTCCTACTTTCTTTGGATCTTTTTGTTTTTTCACGATCAGGAACCTCCTCTGTCTTTTTTCTCATATTTCTTTTCGCAGGACTTATTGTACAATACATATTCTTCGATCAATGTCAATTATTTTGGTTCTCTGTCAGAATTTTTGCTTTAATACACAAAAAAAGTACCAGTTTCTGCTTTCATGCAGCAGTCTGGTACTCTTTTTTTTACTCATCTGTCTGCCTTATTCCTCCCCGTTCTGCAAAACTCCGGTATTCCACAGGAGTCATGCCTGTGATTTTCTTAAAGACAGCGCCGAAATAGCTGGGCGAGGAAAATGCCAGTATATCGCTGATCTCCTGGGGGCTCCGTCCGGTTTCCAGCAGAAATTTCGCCTCCCGCACCTTGCACTCCTGTATGTGCCCGGTAACGGTCTTTCCGTTCGCCCTCCTGAATTCCGCAGACAGATAGGATTCATTCAGATGCAGCGCCTCCGCGATGACCGCCGTGCTCAGTCTGGTGTAAAGGTGCGCCTGCACGAAACTGTTCACTCTCCTGGAGAGCATATCGCCGCCTCTGATCTCATTTGCGCTGCGGATCCGGTTCGTATAATCCAGGGCGAACCTGTAAAAAATCCGGTCCAGATCCGGGACACTCTCCGTCCGCATGAGAAGATCCAGATAGTATCCGGAGAGGTTTCTTGCCTGTTGGACGTCCACCCCCTCGCTGATCGCGATCCTCGACATCACCATATTCGCGCCGACCACATAGCTGCGGCGTACGCTGGAATTTACAGACAGCTTATCCGCGGAGGTATTCGTCCGAAACATGCTCTCATCAAAATATCGTTTCAGTTCCTCTACTTTTCCGTACCGGATCATCGCATTCATGATCCTTTCTTCGTCTTCCTCCTGCTTCTCTTCATTCTCAGGCAGCTCCATCGGATAATCCTCCGAACCGATAAATATTTTCTTCCATTTCAGTTCGATTCCCGGAATATCTTCCACGGTCCTGCCATTGAAAATGCAGTCCAGGAAACGCAGGTATTTCTTCATGTGGTAGAAATCACAGAACGCAAAATCATTGATAATCTTCTGAAAGGTCCCCGCGTCCTTCGTTCTGTACCCCAGAGCGCCCAGTATCTGCCTGCACTGGGCGATGGAACATTCGTTGGCGGAAGACGGGCCGAGCAGAATCAGGTATCCCCGCCCGCCAAAGAAAAAGCCGCCGAAAAAGAGATTCTCCGGGGTATGGCTGATCCAGATCCCGGGAAGTTCTTCCGGAAGAGATTCCACCAGAAACATGGGAATATTGAAATCCCGCTTTTCCCCGTGTCCTTTAAAGACCAGTTCCCTCTGTTCGAACACGCTCACCGGGAGCTCCGATGCCTCTGAAAACTGTTTTAACACCTCAAAATGATCCATATCTTTCACTTCCTTCGGAATTATTCTCCTGATTTTTTTATCATATCATAAAACCTGGCAAACTCATATCACATGATCATGAATTTCCGAAAACCGGACAGTCACCGCCGGTACCCGTCCGGCCGTTCCGGACCGGAAGCCGGCTCTTCCGGTGCGCGCGGAAAGGTTTCCGGGCCAGAAGCCCGTTATCCCGTTCCGAAAAACATTTCGGGGATGAGCAGAAAAAGGGGCAGCATGTAAAAAACAGGTTTCCCTGATCTTCACACGCTGCCCTTTAATTTTCAGTCTGTTTCCGGTTATTTTCTCTATTTCAGAAGATTTAAGAGCGCACTCTTCGGCACTGCACCGATCTGCTTTGCTGCTGTCTGTCCGTTCCTGATCACGATAAATGTAGGAATGCTCATCACACCGTATTTCTGAGCCAGCTCCATCTGCTCGTCGATGTTGATCTTGCACACCTTTGCATCAGATACCTCATTGGAGATCTCTTCCACTACCGGTCCCATCATCTTGCACGGTCCGCACCAGTCTGCGTAGAAATCAATCAGTACCGGCTTGTCGGACTGCATTACTTCCTGCTCGAAATTATCTGATGTTAATTTGATCACTGCCATGTTTATATCCTCCTTAAAATTCATCTGCTTTTTCTGTTCTAGGTTTAGTATACCACATTCCCGCAAAATTTCCGTGATAAAATCACAAAGTTTTATATTTTTCCAAGTCCCTTCGCATCTGTTATTTCCACTTTTCCCCTGGTAAGCTTCACCAGGCCGTCTGCCTGAAACTGTTTCAGCAGCCTTGTGACCACCTCTCTTGCAGTCCCCGCGTCCCGTGCCAGCATCTCGTGGGTAATGGCAAGTTCGTCGCTGTGTTCCAGTGCCCGGTGTTCCAGAAGAGCCGCCGCCAGCCTGGACGCCACATTGGAGAACACATACTGGTTAAAAAGCCACATAATATCCGAAAATTTCTCCGATATCATTTCCATGGTATAGTCCTTCACCGCGCCGCTCTCTTCGTACAGCTTCCGGTAAACCTTCTTCGGAACCGTGCAGATCACACAGTCCGTCTCCATCTCCATATCCAGTTCCACATCCATTCCATTTAACATGCATGCCGCGCTTAAAATGCTCACATCTCCGTCCAGCAGACGGAACAGGGTAATATCGCCGCCGTTGGGAGAAGTAATGAACACACGCGCCCTGCCGTTCTCAATGATCTGTACTCCCGCACATTCACCGCCTCCGAAATGCAGTCTTGTCTTCTTCGGGCACTCTGTCCGGGTCACTCCGCTGATCATCTCTTCCTTCTGGTTTTCACTCAAACTCTCCCAGAAAGGAAACGACCGCTCAAGCAGATGGCGTATATCTGTTGTCTGATTCAAATCTGCTGATGTTCTCATCTTATCCGCTCCTTTTTCTCTTCCTGTGGGAACCGGACCATAATATCCACGGAAAACAGATGATCCCGGGCACTGTAATTTATCATGCCCCGGAGCCTGCGCACAGTCCGTTCCACATTTTTCAGCCCAAGTCCATGCAGGTCCGCTTCTTCTTTCCGGGTCTTTTCGGAGAATTCGCCATATGGATTATCCATGTGGATCAGCAGGATCCCGCCTGTATAATTCATGGAGAAATTCACCCGGATATTCCGGACATTGTCCTCCCGAAGCAGCACACAGACCTCCCGGACATTGTCCTCCCGAAGCAGCACACAGGCCTCCCGGGCATTGTCAAACAGATTGCCGAGGATAACAATCATATCCGTCAGCGGAAACTCAAGGTCCGATGGGATCAGCACATCCGCATTACAGCAGATCCCCGCCTGCTCTATTTCATTTATTTTCATATTCAGAAGAGAATCTGCCGGAAGATTTCCCGTCCTGATCCTCTGCTGAAAGCACTCCAGCCTGCCTGTCGTTGCTTCCAGATATGCACCCAGTTCCGCCTGTTCTCCGTTTTTATACAGAGTGGTCAGGGTTCGGAGCTGGTTTTTCATCTCATGGCGTATCTCTCGGATCGCCTGATCTGCTCTTTCATTTTCCTCATACTGCCTCTTCTGATACTCGATCTGCTGAAGCAGAAGCGCATTTTCCCTGTCTGCGGCATAAGCTTTTGTAAGCTCCCGGTAAAGCACAAACACCAGGAGGTTGACCGCCAGAAAGATCATCTGCACAGGCAGATGAAGAAGTGCCGCCTCCCGGACAGATCCGCTGTAGCAGCCGGTCAGCAGCGCAGTAAACGGCGTTCCCGCAAGGCACAAAACCGGGATGGCACAGAGCAGCGCCCACATTTTCCCTGTCAGCATCTCCCCTGAATTCTCGCTGAACTTCATGGACAGATACACAATCCCCCAGAACAGAATGTGATAAGCCGTCAGCCCGTAGAGATACCAGCCTTTCGGCAGAATATTGGTAATGTCATTGATCACAAACAATACCGACACATTCAGGCTGAGCAGGGCTGTACAGAACAGGATCTTCTTCCTGAAATCCGGGGGATAAAACCCGACAACAAAAATGCAGATCCAGAAAATGAAGAATGATACCGCCACATTGCCTGTCATATGTCCCCATGTCACAATGCCAAAGATCAGGGCAGCCATCCCCGCATAAACCATGTATCTGTGCTTTCTGATTTCCCCGAAGGAACGCCTCATCAGCTCCAGGATAACCAGGATATCAGTCCCGCACAGGACAAGATCCGCGGCATATGCTGTAATGTCCTCAATCAAAGTAATTCTGTCCGTCATTTCCCGCACCGCCATTTTACAAATCTGAAATACTGTTCCTTTACCGACGGCTTATATTTTCTGCTGACCGGAATGCTTTCCCGGCTTTGGAGAACAAGAGTATTTTCCCCCACAGAAAATATTTTCTCCATGTTTACAATATATGAGGCGTGGCAGCGCACAAACAGCGCTTTGTCCAGCTTCTCTGCAACTTTTCCGATCCGCCCGTAAAAGACATATTCTCCCTGTTCCGTACTGATCCGGACCTTTCTTCCCTGTGCTTCAAAGCAGAAAATGTCCGAACACGGGACCTGGTACTCCTCCCTGCCATTCTGAAAAAAGAACAGGCTGCCAAAAAGGCGGAGATGGTCTGCCGCCTGCAGGAGCACTTTTTCAAAAGCCTCGCAGGTAATCGGTTTTCGCAGGAAACGGAACGGAAGTACCTCAAAAACCTGATACACATATTCGCTGTAATCTGTAAGGAAAATGATCAGACAGTTCCGGTCCTTTTCCCGGATCCGGGCTGCGGTCTCGATGCCGCTTAACCCCGGCATGGAAATGTCCAGGACAAACACCTGCCAGCTTTCTCCCGTTTTTTCCATATATGCGAGGAGTTCTTCCCCGGAGGAAAAGGAATCATATGTGACAGAACTTCCCGCCGGGATATTTCCTTCCCGGATATATTCCTCCAGCTGGGAAAGCACCGCCCTGTCATCATCGCAGAACGCAATCCGCATGTACTCCACCTCCGTTGTCCCGCATATCTGTCAGCATTTCCTGTATACAGGATTTCCGACATGTTCCATTATACTGAATAAAAAATGGGATTTCAATATACCATCCGAACCGGTTATGACATTTCGTCTGTCCGGTTATGGCACTGTGGCAAATTTCCTTCTTTTTTTCTGGTATGCTTTGGAAAGATGCCGATGGAATTCCCGGCATCACAGAAATCAACAGAACATAAAAATACAAAAAGTTCAAGGAGGAAGTAAAATGAACCACCCACAGAACACATTTCATCAGAATCAGCCGCACAACACTACAGGAAAACAGAAGGTTTTCCTCATCCTGACATGCCTCTCCGCCTTTCTCTTCATGATGATTACGGTTACAGCATCCCTCTCCCCGTATGCACAGTTCGGAAATGCCAACCGTTTCGGAAGCGAAGGCATGTTCCAGGCAGTCTTTTTTATCGCTGCAGTATATTTTCTTCCCCTCATCCTGTATACAATGGGGCTTAAAAGCATGCGCTTTATCCTTGCCGCGGTCACAGGGATCTTTACCTTAAGTGCCGCCGCAATTCTGGTAATCCTGCCTGTTCTGGCTGCAGCACCGGTCCGTAACCTGCTGGAATCCGCAGCTGGCACTGCCATTTCCGCGGGATACGAGTGGGCAGCCGTCGCCATGTGGATACTTAGCGCGGCGGAGATCATCGTAAATATCCTGTGGTATGTAAATTGGGGAAGCAGTAAAGCCTGACTTTACTGTACCTTGCCTGCCTAAAATTTTAAGAATTCTATAATATTTTCTGCACCGATTCATCACATTCCGGTGCTAAAGTTCCTTTTAGCCGGGGTAAAAAGAGGATCCCGCATCCCAGAATAAATCCAGGATTTTCCGCTTGCATGCACAGCTGAACCATCCTGGCAGTAAACCGGCGAAGGGAGTATAAAATGAAATGACAAAAGACGAGTACTACACTCTGATTTCTCCGTACACAGACGCTATGAACACCATTCTCACACGGCTGGAAATATTGAGCCATAAGGCGGAAGAACAGGACAAGCCCTGCCCGATTCACGGAATCACGAGCAGAATCAAAGAGAAGACGAGCATTGAAAAAAAGCTCAGGAACCATGGATTTGAAGAGAGCGCAGAAGACGCCCGGGCACAGCTCCATGATATTGCAGGCGTGCGCGTGATCTGCTTTTTTGAATACGATATCTGTCATCTGGTAAAATGCATGAAAAAGCAGTCGGATCTGATTATCATAAAGGAGAAGGACTATATCACCACGCCGAAACCCAATGGATACCGAAGCTACCACCTGATTGTCGGCGTCCCGGTCTACTATATGGACGGTATGGAGTATTATCCGGTAGAGATCCAGTTCCGCACGATCTCCATGGATTTCTGGGCTGCCATGGAACACCGGATCTGCTATAAGAACCAGCCATTCAATGAGCTGGAGATGAGAAACGCATTCCGGCAGTATTCAGAGATACTGGAAAAGATGGAGAAGTCATTTGAAGTATACAGTGAAAACAACTAAAATGAAGGCAGATAAGTAATTATGGGGCAGCGGTGTCTGGTTCCGCTGCCCCCTGTATATCAGAGACTGACGCCGGCGTCTGCCGGCAGTCCCATAACAATTTTCTCTGTTATACTGCTTTCTTTCCGTGTGCCTTGTCCCAGTCGGCATTTGCCTTTTCCACTTTCAGGAAATACATAACAACCGTTGTAAGTATTACCGCGATCAGGGGGAAGAAAAGGTACATGAAGTTCAGCATATTGATTGCGGACTGAGGCTGGTTTGCAGCGCCGTTGATATATCCGCCTGCATCCAGAAGGATTCCGCTCAGAGCAGATCCGAGTCCGCCGCCCAGTTTGATCCCGAAAGATGAACAGGAGAACATCGCTCCCTCGATATGTTTGCCCTGAGTCCTTACCGTATACTCAGACGCAGCGGAGATCAGCGCATTGATATCTCCGGTTACCGGACTGGTACACAGTCCTGCAAGTGCCGCTGTAATCAGCATAAACGGAATATTCAGAGTAAGTCCGGCAAATATATAGAGAACACGGAACACTGTTGCAGCGCAGTAGCCATAGAAGTTCACCTTGTACATTCCCTTCAGCTTTTTAACCAGGAATGGAGTGAAAGCAAGACCAACTACCATAGGAGCCATCTGCGCAGCGGTGAACAGTCCCAATGCATCTTGATTCTTCAGGACATAGATACACCAGTAGCTTGCAACGCCTGTAATACCTGTCTGAATATACATCAGAATATAGAAAATGGCGATCAGAACAAAGTACCGGTTCTTCAGGAGCAGTTTCAAAGATTCGATGAACGGGATCTTCTCTTCTACTTCCTTCGTCTCACCTGTTGCCTCATCAATATCTTCGACCGGAAGCTCCTTGACAGAGAATACTGAGATCGTATTCACAATAAGGGAGATCACTGCGTAGATAATCGCGATGTTTCTCCATCCTGTCGTACCGCCGCCGAGAGGCTCTACCAACCCCAGCGTAATGGAGGATACAACGATGTTCGTAACCAGTGAGAACATGAAACGGATAGAGCCCATCTGCACACGCTCATTGACATTCCGCGTAATCAGGGAAGTCAGGGAAGCATAAGCGATGTTGTTCGCTGTATAAAATACCGCATTCAGCAGCGTATATGCAATAAAGAAATACGCATACTTCGCTGTATTTCCCCAGCCTGTCGGAATCGCAAATACCGCAACAAGGCAGATCACATTTCCGATCTCGGAAAACAGCATCCACGGACGTGCCTTCCCCATCTTTGTGTGAGTCTTGTCCATCAGATTTCCAAACAGAACG
>CBJMC01400__coassemble_688_pt1 | contig 41299 bp, 35 predicted proteins | sample CBJMC01400__metabat2_high_PE_029 | metagenome-assembled genome bin CBJMC01400 | reverse complement strand
TGGAGTGGCTGTCCAAGCTGTATGTTGATACACTGAACATGATCCACTACATGCATGACAAATATTACTACGAGGCAGCAGAGATGGCGCTCATCGATACCAATGTAAGACGTACATTTGCAACAGGTATCGCAGGCTTCTCACATGTGGTTGACTCCTTAAGCGCAATCAAATATGCAAAGGTAAAAGTGATCCGCGATGATGACGGACTTGCAGTTGATTATGAAGTAGAGGGAGATTTCCCGAGGTACGGAAACGACGATGACCGCGCGGACGAGATCGCGGTATGGCTGCTCCGCACATTCATGAGCAAGCTGAAAAAATGCCATACCTACAGAAATTCCGAGCCTACAACATCCATCCTTACCATCACATCCAACGTGGTATACGGAAAGGCAACAGGATCCCTTCCGGATGGAAGAAAAGCAGGCGAGCCGCTGGCACCGGGAGCAAACCCGTCCTACGGTGCAGAGAAGAACGGCCTTCTGGCATCCCTCAACTCTGTGGCAAAACTGCCCTATGAGCAGGCACTTGACGGAATTTCCAATACACAGACCATCAGCCCGGGAGCACTCGGACATGATGATGCCGAGCGCACAGACAACCTGGTACATGTGCTTGACGGCTACTTTGATCAGGGTGCACATCACCTGAACGTGAATGTATTCGGTACGGAGAAACTGATCGATGCCATGGAGCATCCGGAGAAAGAAGAGTACGCGAACTTCACGATCCGTGTATCCGGATACGCAGTTAAGTTCATCGACCTGACAAGAGAGCAGCAGCTTGACGTAATCGCAAGAACATGCCACGATAGAATGTAATATTCGGGGACGTAGTAAAATTCAATTTGACTACGTCCCTTTTTAGACGCCGCCCTGTCCCTTTTTGCAGATAGCCCTGTCCCCACTTGAAATTTCCACAAACTTGCTTCTTATTATTGAAGAAAATGAAAGTGTTTTTCGTCAATTTGCACATAGGGGACACAGTAAATCGCAAAAAGGGACAGGGCGGAGGTTAATTGGGGACGTAGCAAAACTTAATTTTACTACGTCCCCAAAGGAGGTAATTATGCAGGGATACATCCATTCAACAGAGAGTTTCGGGTCGGTTGACGGCCCCGGAGTCCGCTTTGTCATCTTTGTCAGCGGATGTCCGATGCGCTGCCAGTTCTGCCACAATCCGGACACATGGAACATGCAGGCGGGGGAGCTGAAAAGTACAGATGATCTTTTAAAGCAGGCTCTCCGCTACAGGGCATACTGGAAAAACGGCGGCGGCATCACGGTCAGCGGCGGGGAACCGCTTATGCAGATCGATTTTCTGACAGAACTGTTTAAAAAGGCGAAGGAGCAGGGAATACACACAACGATCGATACGAGCGGAGCTCCTTTTACCCGTGAGGAGCCGTTCTTTGGCAAATTTAACGAGCTGATGAAATATACGGATCTGCTTCTGCTCGACATCAAGCATATCGATGAGGAGCAGCATAAGAAGCTGACAGGGCGCACGAATGTCAACATTCTGGACCTGGCGAGGTATCTTTCCGATATCGGCAAACCGGTCTGGATCCGCCATGTGCTTGTGCCGGAGCGCAGCGATTATGATGAATATCTTGAAAAGCTGAACGCGTTTATAGAGACGCTGAATAATGTGGAGAAAGTAGAAGTTCTCCCCTACCACACTCTTGGAGAATACAAATGGAAAGAGCTGGGGTATGACTATCCCCTTGCGGGAATCGAGCCTCCTTCAAAAGAGAGGATTGAAAACGCGAACCGCCTTCTTCACACGAAAGGTTAATATTGAAAATTTCGGAGAAATCCCGGGACCTGATGCATTTATCCCAGTAATCAGGCTCTGGGATTTTTTAATACTTTTCAGCTATAGATTGCTATAAAGAATAAGTATTGGCTATTTTCATGATAAAGTGCTACATTTATAACTGTAAAGAGCAGAGAAGGAAGTGGTGACAAGTTATGAAAAATGGAGAAGAAAATACGGTTATCCAGAATCTGCTTGATGCCGGCTGCGGCAAAAAGTTTATCGAAAACTTTCTGACATGCCGCAGAAAAGGCGAAGTGGGAAAACAGCTGAAGCTGCTTTCGGGGCAGCGGGATGAACTGCTTACGCGTGTACACGAGGAGGAAAAAAAGATTAACTGTCTGGATTACCTTGTGTATCAGATTGAAAAAGAAAAACACTGAAAGAATGATATAATAAAGGAGTAGATGAATTATGAAAATGATTGAAAATCAGAGATTTGATGAGGAACGGGCATTATACGGAAGCCACGGGATTACGGTGAAGAATTCTTCCTTTGACGGTCCGGCAGACGGAGAGAGTGCGCTCAAAGAGAGCAGCGATATCGCTGTGGATCATGTTTTCTGCAATCTGCGTTATCCGTTCTGGCATGACCACCGTCTGGAGATCCGGGACTGCGAGATGACGGAACTGTGCCGGGCAGCGCTCTGGTATTCGGATCATATTACAATTACGAATACGAAGATGCACGGGATCAAAGCTCTGCGGGAGTGCAGCGATGTAAGGATTGAGAACTGTGATATTATCTCACCGGAGTTTGGCTGGTCTGTGAAGAATATTGACATGAGACATACAACGGCAGAGAGCGAATACTTCATGATGCGTTCCGAGAACCTGCATTTTGAAGATGTGAATTTTAAAGGCAAATATTCATTCCAGTATACGGAAAATTCCGTGTTCGACAACTGTGTTTTTGACACAAAAGATGCATTCTGGCATTCGAAAAATGTGACAGTCAAAAACAGCGTAATCAAAGGCGAGTACCTTGCATGGTATTCCCAGGGACTCACGCTGATCAACTGTAAGATTACGGGAACACAGCCGTTCTGCTACTGTGAAGGCCTGAAGCTGATCGACTGCGAGATGGAGGATACGGACCTCTGTTTTGAAAAATCCGATGTAAACGCTGTGATCACCACGCCTGTGATCAGCATAAAAAATCCGAAATCCGGAGTGATCCATGTACCGGCTCTTGGCGAACTGATTATGGATGATGAAAATGCGGCGGGCAAGGTTATGATCGGAAATGATGCGGATGATGCGGTCAGTGAAAAATCTGTCTGCGCATAAAAGCCGGTCTGTATAAAATGTAAATATGAAATCAGAAAATTTGAAAACACTTATTTCACTCTCCATGCCTGCAGTGATCGAGCAGATCCTTGCTACGCTTCTGCAGTATGTTGACACAGCCATGGTCGGGCAGCTGGGGGAGCGCGCCACAGCATCAGTCAGCATTACCACAAATGTGACCTGGCTGGTGAACAGTGTGCCGGGAGCAATCGGTACGGCAATGCTCGTGCTGATTTCAAGGGCTGCCGGGGCAGGAGAGAAAAAACGGGTTAAAAAACTTTCACAGCAGGCATTTCTCCTGGCTGTGGCAGCAGGGCTGATCCTCGGGACCGGCTCTGTTTTGCTGAGCCCGTACATACCGGTCTGGATGGGAGCAGAGCCGGCGGTTCAGGCGGATGCTTCGCGGTACTTCTTCCTGATCAGCCTTCCCATGGCATTCCGGTCGGTGAGTTCCGTGCTCGGTTCCTCGCTGCGGGCGGTACACAATACAAAGACGCCGATGCTCATAAGCATAGCTGCCAACGGAATCAATATTGTCCTCAATTACCTGCTGATCTACACGGCGGGACTGGGTGTGACAGGAGCGGCAATCGCTTCTGCGGTTTCCTATACGGCATCGGGGATTCTGATGTTCTGCGCCTGCCAGAGAAACCCTCTCCTTCGCTGGAAAGCAGGTGAGTTCTCTGTGGACGGCGGACTGATCCGGGAGTGCGCTCTTGTAGGAACTCCCGTACTGGGCAGCAGTGTGGTCTCCTGCATGGGATATGTGGTGTTTGCCAGCCTGGTATCCGGGATGGGAACGACGGTGTTTGCCGCCCATTCCATCGCCGTGACGGCAGAGGAGATCTTCTACGTCCCGGGATACGGACTGCGCACGGCGGCGTCCACCATGATAGGAAATGCAAGAGGAGAAGGAAATGTCCCCCGGCTGAAATCGGTGGCGAAGCTGAGTGTGGTGCTGACGGTGGCAATGATGTGTGTCAGCGGACTTGTCCTTTACATATGTGCGGCTCCGCTGATGCGACTTTTTTCCCCGAGTGAACCGGTTGTCCGCCTCGGCGCGGAAATGCTCCGCCTTGTGGCTCTCTCGGAACCTTTTTTCGGGCTGATGATTGTTCTGGAGGGGATTTTCTACGGAATGGGAAAGACCGGATATTCCTTTTTCGTTGAAATGACCGGAATGTGGGGCGTGAGGATCCTTTTTACATTCCTGTGCGTAAACTGGTGGAATCTGGGGCTTCGCGCAGTCTGGTACTGTATGATCGCAGATAACGTGACCAAAGCAGTCCTGTTCGCACTCCCTTTCCTCCGCAGAGGGGAAAAATCGGTCTTTCGTGTATAGACTAACGAACGTCCCCGGGAAAAACCGATACTTCCTGTATGAGTAAACGTAATCCCGGAGAACGTATCATATAAGCAGACCTTCAAGCGGGAGTGGGTCTGCGTTATGATACGTTCTCCGGGATGGATGTTGTCTCATACAGAAAGCCGGGATTTTTCCCTATTTTTTAAGGGTATGCCAGTTCTCTTTCTTCTCATATTCTTTATGAATGCCGTCATCGTTATAGAGCAGGTATTCGGCTCCATCATATCCGAGCATCTTCAGGTCATCCCAGTTTACCATATCCACGCACTCTGCAGCTTCGGCAACGGGGATGCATTTGCCGGCGCGGATGAAGAGGGGCACCTCGTTCAGCGCCACGTCGATCCAGTGAGAACCTTTTTCCATGATCTCCTCATAGATCGTTCCGTCCGGAAGGAATTTGATGAACTGCATTTCCTCCGGCAGGTACACAAGACGTCCGGCTGCGTTCTGCTGGCAGACAGGTGCGATCATGATCTCGTCTCCAAGCATCAGCTGGTCTTCGATCTGGCGGGCGGTTTTGTCCTCCGGGTAAACGAAGGCCAGAGGCTTGAAGTACATGTCGTCATTTAAGGCTGCCTTCATGTATTCGCTGTAGAGATAGGGCAGCAGGCGGTATCTTACGCCGACCACGTGGCGGAAATCTTCCACATTTTCGAACTGATAGCATTCCTGGTCACGGGTTCCCAGGGCAGCGTGGTTGCGCATCAGCGGGGTAAATACGCCCAAAGCAAGGAAACGAAGCAGAAGCTCTCTTGTGGTGTCGGCGCCGAATCCGCCCAGGTCCGCTCCGGCATAGAGGAAACCGCACATGTTCAGGGACGGCATCATCTTCAGGTTCAGGAGCAGATGGGACCACCAGGACTTGTTGTCTCCGGTCCACACTCCGCCGTAGCGGTGCATTCCGATGTAGGAAGAGCGGGAGAACATAAGGAAACGTCTGTCCGGATCGATCCGCTCGAACCCTTCCCCTGCCGCACGGGTCATATTATAGCCGTAGAGGTTGTGAACCTGGTCATGGCGGACGCGCCCGACTGCTGTCTCATGGTAGAATCTCTTATAGTTTTCGTGGTTGTCGGAAAGCATCTGCATCCGCCAGCCCATTTGATCCTGCGGAATTTCTCCCGCCATGAAACGGGTGAACAGATCCTTCATTTCCTTCTGGCTTTCCGGCGTGTAGAAAATCGCAGGCTCATTCATGTCGTTCCAGAATCCCTCGATTCCCTGGTCTGTAAGGAAACGGTACTGGTCGCCGAACCATCTGCGGGCGTCGGCATTTAACACATCCGGAAAATGGGTGTCGCCTGGCCAGACCGCAGCTACAAAGTTGCTGCCGTCCTCCCTCTTGCAGAAATAATTTTTCTCAACCCCCTCCTCATAGACGCGGTATCCCTCTTCGATCTTTACCCCGGCGTCAATGATGGGGATCAGGCGGATGTGATTGTCCTTCATTTCCTGAACAAATCCCGGGAAATCATCCTGGAAATTTTCCTCATTCAGGGTGAAATCCATATATTTTTCCATATAATCAATGTCCATGTAAACCATGTCAAGCGGGATATGATTCTCGCGGTAGCCTTTTACCACGTTGCGGAAATCCTCTTTGGTCTTGTACCCCCAGCGGCTCTGCCCGAATCCGAAGGCAAATTTCGGGGGAATATAGCTTCTGCCGATAATATGGCGGAACTGTTTTACAATGTCGTACGGGGAATCTCCGGTGATGACATAGAGATTCAGGTCCGCCTTATCGCAGGTGACTTTCAGAGTGTCCGCTCTCGTGTATCCGATGTCAAATGTCAGGTAGGTGGGATAGTCGAAGAACAGTCCGAAATTGTCTTTTCCTGCTATGATGATGAAATTGTGCGCTCCGTAGAGAGAAATCTTGTCCTCGGTGTGGTTGGGGTCGTCGGTGCAGTCGCTGACATAGCGGAATCCCCGCTTGTTGATGCCCCGGTTCGCCTCGCCCAGGCCGTAGACGATATCTTCGTTATCCATTATATATGTAAAAGTAAATCCCGCCTCTCCATCTGTCCCGGAAAGGCTGATTTCGCCGTAGGGAATGGTTTCCGGCGCATTTTTACTTTCTGTTCCGCCAATAGCGGCAGCTTCAACATCCTCCGTCACGGCTTCGGTCGGAAATGGTGTACCGAATACATACTTCTTGATCATGATGATTTCCTCCTGTTCTGGTGTAAATGAAATTTGAACTGTTATCTCATTATAGGGAAATTTGTGAAAAAAAGCTTGCACCATACTGCACTTTCATGACACAATAATGCTGTGATGGAAAGGAGCGCCAAATGAACAGACAGATTGCAGAGTTTCTGAGCCGGCAGGAAGAGCAGGAGCGGCAGATATACAGGTCGGAGGAACAGTTAAGGAAAATGATCGAAAATGATTTTCTCGACAGTGGTAATATTTTCCGTACAATTGGAGAAAAGTACCGCGGAAGGGAGAACGGCACAGTGCGGTTCTTCCGAAGGACTTCGTTTTTTCCCCTTCAGGAGACAATGCCGGTTCCGGTGAGAAAATGCAGCTCCTTCTATATCAGTAAACATACGATGAGCCAGGTTCCGTATTTCCATAATCATGACTTCTATGAGCTGGTCTATGTCATGCAGGGAAAATGTACCCAGTGGTTCCCGGGAAAGATACCGGAGAAAAGTTCTCCGGCAGCAAAGCCGGAGACACCTTTGGTTCTCTCAGCCGGGGAGGGGAGTCTGATCCGTCCCGGCATGGTCCATGCTGTCGGCAGATGCAGCGCGGATGACCAGATCCTGAAATTTATGATTCCCCGGAAGCTTTTTGAATCCTGCGTGCCGGCAGCAGATATTCCCCTTACCTTCTGCGGTGCCGGTCCCCGGATCGACTATCTGATCTGTATGATGCTCTCAGAGAGCACCGGGCGGCGGATATACTGGGAGGAGTCTGTGAAACATTATCTGGCGCTGTTTTTTATCGAACTGATGCGGGGCCCGTCCGGACAGGGAGGAGAGATGGCGCGCAGGCTGGAACAGTATTTTGAGCTTCACCCGGATACAGCGGCGCTCAGGACGTTTGCCGCAGAGATCGGATACAGCAGTGCATATGCGGGGAAAAGAATCCGGGAGCAGACCGGGGAAAATTTCTCCCGGAATCTTCTGGACTGGAGGATGAAGAAGGCTGCCCGGCTTCTTTCCGATACGGATGAGCCCGTGGAGGCGGTTGCGGCGGCGCTTGGATATGCAGGAAGATCCGGCCTGTATAAACAGTTTCAGGAGCGATACGGCATGACGCCCGGTGAATACCGGGAGCTTTTCCGGAAATAAAAGAAAAGATACAGATATCTTCACAGGAGACAGACAGGTGCGCTGAGTGGACAGTCTGTCTCCGTTCTTTTCTGTATAATTATAAGCGTGCACAGTACAGAGAAATGAGGAGGAAAGCGATGAAGAGCAGGACGAAAAACCATCTGACAGACGAAAAGATCCGGGAACTTCTGCGGATTCATTTTGGCAGCGCATGCGAGGCGGATACAATCGAAGAACTGGAAGGGGGCATGTTTAACGCCATCTACCGGATCGGAAGAAAGAGGGAAAAGGACCGCATCATACTAAAAGTGGGAGTTGTGCCCGGCACTCCGCTTCTGACCTACGAGCAGGATGTGATGCCAACAGAGGTGGAGTGCTACCGGCTGATCCGACAGGAAACCGGTGTTCCGGTTCCTGAGATTCTTGCATGTGATTTCAGTAAAAAATACATAGCAAGCAATTATTTTTTTATGACGGAACTGACCGGACAGCCCCTCTCGGAGGTGATGCGGAAGATGGACGGGGAAAACCTGAAAAAGATCCGCAGGGAACTGGCAGGGTATCTGGAGCAGATCCACAGGATACACGGATACTATTTCGGATATTTCACGGAGGATCCCGGACGGAGATACGGGACATGGAGAGAGGCGTTCTTCGCCATGTTCGCCCAGATTCTGGATGATGCACGGGAGCATGGAGTGCGGCTTCCCTATCACCGGATTGAGAATGTCCTCAAGGAAAAAGCATACTGCCTTGATGCCCTCAGGGAGCCGTCCCTTGTGGAATATGACTGCCATGAAGGCAACATATTTGTAAAGCGGTCAGAAGACGGAGCCGGGGAATATGTGATCGAAGGGATCATTGATTTTGAGAGAGCCTGGTGGGGAGATCCGCTGGCGGATTTCCCGGCGGCCTTTGTCCTTACGGATGATATCCGGAAGGAAAAGGATTTTCTGGACAGTTATCTGGAAGCCTCGGGGCGGCAGGCGTTTACGGAAGAGGACGCTGTCCGCTGCCAGATGTACCGGATGTATCTCATGGTGATCATGGCGTCGGAGACCTTCCGTTACAGTTTCCCCTACTCCGCGCTGCAGGGATTCTGGGCGAAGGCACAGGTGCGGAAATGTCTGAAATACCTGGAGACGGAGAAGGAATATCCGGAAGGAAAGAAGTGGCCGGAAAGTGAGGGAAAATGATGAGAGGCGGCAGAAAGCGATACTCTCAGGGAGGACAACGGCAGATACTGCAGATGCTAAGGAAGAAACAGAAGCCCCGGGAGAAGGAGCAGAAGTACCCGGCGGAGCAGCTTGGCACCGCGCCTGTGGGGCGGCTGATTCTGGAGATGTCCGTTCCCTCTGTCATCGGAGTGATGGCATACAGCATTTATAATCTGTTTGATACGGTATTCCTGTCGCAGGGGGCAGGTATGGAGGCAGTGGGAGGGACGGCGGTCTCGTTTCCGCTGTTTCTTTTTCTCTCTGCAGTCTCATCCACCCTGGGGAGCGGGGCGGCGTCTGTCATGTCCCGGGCATTCGGGCGCGGAGACATGGAGCAGGCGGCGAAAACGGCGGGGAACACGTTTGCCGTTTTCTATGGGACGGCCGTTCTGGTCACCGTGTTCGGGCTTCTGTTCCTCGACCCTGTTCTCTATGCCATGGGCGTGACGGACGATCTGCTTCCCTACGCCAGAGACTACACCCGCATTATTCTGGCAGGTGCGGTGACAAGCACGGGATTTTCCAGTCTGATCCGGGCGGAGGGCAGCAGCCGGTACGCCATGAATATCTGGGTGATTCCCCTGTCGGCGAATGTAGTGTTTGACTGCCTGTCCATTTTCGCATTCCGCATGGGTGTGACGGGAGCGGCTCTTGGGACGGTTCTGGGACAGTGCATTTCCATGGGGATGAGCATCTGGTATTTCTTCCTGTCGGGAAAGAGCTGTCTGAATCTGAAGCTCCGGCATTTTCTTCCGGATTTTCCGGTTATAAAAGAGATTGTGCTGACCGGGCTTCCGTCGTTTGTCCAGACATGCGGGACCGGGCTGTCCACGGTGATTGTCAACTGGTTCCTGAGAAAATACGGAGGCAGCCTGTCCATCGGCACTTACGGGATCGCGGGACGGGTCATGACATTTGTCCAGTTCCCGGTTATGGGGCTTGCCCAGGGGATACAGCCGGTGATCGGATATAACCGGGGCGCGGGAAAATGGGAGCGCGTCAGAGAGACTATGAAGAAATCCCTCCGGGGCGCCGCGGTGTACGGGGGAGCTGTGTATCTGCTGACAGCGCTGTTCCCGGAGACGGTGCTGGGGATTTTTACGGGGGATGAAGAAGTCCTCAAGCTTGGAAGCAGGATCCTGCGCATTGCGGGATTGGGGCTTGCCTTCAGCGCAGTTGTGTGGATCCGCGCCACATACTTTCAGGCGGTGGGAAGAAAGCGGGCGGCTCTTCTGGCAGGGCTTCTCGGTCCGGTGATTTTCTTTGCTCCAGCGGCGTTTGTTCTCGGAGGGATGTTCGGACTGGACGGGATCTGGTACGCCTTTCCCGTGTCCGCTGCAGCAGCCTGCCTTGTGACAAAGAACTGTACTGACAGATGAATCATGAAAAATTGCATTGACATTCCCGTTCTGTTGCGCATACAATAGTTGTATGCGCAACTGTTGTTTTTGGCAGGTTATTGAGAAAGATTACGGGAGGTTGCAGGAGATGATCAGACGGATTTTTTCTTATTCCGGGCAGTACAGAAAGTATCTTATCTTTGCCGCCCTGTGTGTGGCGGCGGAATCGGTTTTTGAACTTCTGATTCCCCTTATTATGGCGAATATCGTGGACATCGGAGTGGCAAACGGAGACCGGGCTTACATTTTTCAGCAGGGAGGGCTGATGATCCTCTGTGCGGGAGGGGCGCTGATCATGGGAATCGGCAGCGCAAAATTCTCTGCCATCGGCGGGCAGGGGCTTGGCGCCAACATCCGGGAGGCAGAGTATGCGAAGCTGCAGCAGTATTCCTTCGCAAATGTGGATCACTTCCAGCTTTCCTCCCTGGTCACCCGCATGACCAGTGACGTCACCAATATCCAGAACAGTATTTCCGGGGGAATGCGCCCGGCGTGCAGGGGACCGGTGATGCTGGTGGCCGCCACCTTTGTGGCGTTTACGATCAACGCGGAGCTGGCGGTTGTATTTCTCGTGGCGCTTCCCACGCTTGGAATCTGCCTGTTCCTGATTATCCGCAACGTCCGTCCGCTGTATGCGAAGATGCAGGGGGCCATCGATCTTGTGAACCGGATCATTCAGGAGAATCTGACGGCAGTGCGCGTGGTAAAGGCGTATGTCCGCGGTGAATACGAGATCGGTAAATTCGGGGAAGTCAATACCAATCTGCAGACCCAGTCCGAACGCGCGTTCAGGCTGGCCACGACAAATATGGCAGCCATGCAGTTTGTCATGTACGGAACGATCCTGAGTATCCTCTGGTTCGGCGGAAACATGATCCAGGTGGGAGATATGCAGGTGGGAGAGCTGACCGGATTTTTAAGCTACGTCCTGCAGATTCTCAACTCTCTGATGATGATCTCCAACATTTTCCTGATGCTGACCCGCTCTCTTGCTTCCGGAAAGCGGATTCTGGAGGTGATGGACGAGGAGATCGACATCCGGGAGGACAATGCCCGGGATATCGAGGTGACAAGGGGAGAGATCATTTTCGACCATGTGTATTTTAAGTACCGGAAAGATGCGCCGGAGTATGTGCTCTCCGACATTTCCCTGAAAATAGAGGCGGGGCAGACTGTGGGAATCGTAGGGCAGACCGGATCCGCCAAGTCCACCCTTGTCCAGCTGATCCCCAGGCTGTATGACATTACGTCGGGAAGCCTTCTGATTGACGGATATCCGGTTGACCAGTATCCGCTGAAACACCTGCGTGATGCGGTGGCTATGGTTCTGCAGAAGAATACCCTGTTTTCCGGAACTCTCCGTGAGAACCTGCTCTGGGGGAATCCGGAGGCAGATCAGGAAGAGATCGAGGAAGCCTGCAGGATTGCCGGCGCGGATGAGTTTATCGGGCGCCTGGAAAAAGGGTACGACACGGAGATGGGGCAGGGCGGCGTGAACGTCTCCGGCGGGCAGAAGCAGCGGCTCTGTATCGCCCGTGCGCTTCTGAAAAAGCCGAAGGTGCTCATCCTGGACGATTCCACCAGCGCGGTGGACACGGCAACAGAGGCGCGGATCCGGCAGGAACTGTCGGAAAAACTGCCTGATATGACAAAGATTATCATCGCCCAGAGAATTTCTTCGGTGCGGCACGCGGACCAGATCATCGTCCTGGACGACGGGAAAGTGCAGGGAATCGGAACTCACGAAGAGCTTCTTGCAGGAAATGAGATCTACCGGGAAATCTATGATTCACAGAAGGAAGGAGCGGATCTGTAATGGCGAGATATACGGGATATAAAAGGCCGAAGAATACCAGAAAGGCTCTGGCGGAACTGTTCCGATACATGGGATACCACAAGTGGATGCTTCTTCTTGTGGCGGTTCTTGTGCTGATCAGTACCGGGGCAAGCGTGACAGGAACATACCTGTTGAAGCCGGTGATCAACCGGTTCATTCTTCCGGGGGACATCCGGGGCCTTATCATGGCTCTTGCCGGAATGGGGATCATGTATTTCTGCGGAGCGCTTTCCACTTTCTTCTACAACAGGCTGATGGTAAAGACCTCCCAGAAAGTGGTGGGGGATATCCGCCGGGATCTGTTCGCCCACGTGCAGAGACTTCCCCTGAAATACTTCGACTCCCATACCCACGGGGAGATGATGAGCCGTTTTACCAATGATGTGGACACGGTACAGGAGGCGCTGAACAACAGCTTTACCATGGTGATCCAGAGTTCCCTTACTCTTGTGGGAACCGTGGTGATGCTCCTTGTGCTCAATGTGAGGATGTCCCTGATCGTGATTGTGTTCCTTTGCCTGATGTTCTGGTTTATCAAGTGGAACGGGAAACGGAGCAAGGAATACTATAACCGGCAGCAGGCGGAACTTGCGGGAATCAACGGATTCGTGGAGGAGATGGTGGCAGGACAGAAGGTGGAGAAGATCTTTAACCATGAAGAGGAAGATATGAAGATCTTTAAAAAGAGAAATGAAGCCCTGCGCAAGGCTTCCACGAAAGCTCTCGCCTATTCCGGAATGATGGTGCCGTCCATCGTAAGCCTCTCCTATGCAAATTATGCCATATCCGCGTGCGCGGGAGGACTTCTTGCCATCGCCGGACTGATGGATCTGGGAAGCCTGGCGGCGTATCTGGTCTATGTGCGGCAGAGCGCCATGCCCCTGAACCAGTTTACCCAGCAGGTAAACTTCATCCTCTCTGCCCTTGCCGGAGCAGAACGGATCTTCGAGATGATGCACGAGGAGCCGGAGGTGGATGAGGGAACAGTAACTCTGGTAAATGTAAGGGAAATGGAGGGAAATATATGTTCTGAGAACTACCCGGAATACACAGGCAGCACACATCTCATGGAATGCCCGGAATATACGGGGAAATATGCGTGGAAGGATGGAAAAACGGGCGCGCTGACACCCCTTCGCGGAGACGTGCGGTTTGAAAATGTGACCTTCGGATACGTTCCGGGGAAAACCGTTCTCTCCGGAATCAGCCTTTACGCGAAACCGGGACAGAAGATCGCATTTGTCGGATCCACCGGAGCGGGCAAGACGACGATCATCAACCTGATCAACCGTTTCTATGAGATCCAGGGCGGAAAGATTACCTACGACGGAATCGATGTGAGGCGGATCCGCAAAGATGACCTTCGCAGATCCCTGGGAATGGTGATCCAGGATACCCACCTCTTTACCGGGACGATCGCGGACAATATCCGCTATGGAAGGCTGGACGCCACGGATGAAGAAGTCCGGGAAGCGGCGCGGCTTGCCAATGCAGATTCGTTTATCCGCAGGCTCCCGAAGGGGTATGATACGATGCTCTACAGTGACGGCAGCAATCTCTCCCAGGGACAGCGGCAGCTCCTCGCCATTGCCAGGGCGGCGGTGGCGCATCCGCCGGTGCTGATTCTGGATGAGGCGACTTCCTCTATTGATACCCGTACCGAGCGCCTGATTGAAAAAGGTATGGATGCGATCATGGAGGGAAGGACTGTGTTCGTGATTGCCCACCGGCTTTCCACCGTCCGCAATTCCCAGGCGATCATGGTACTGGAACATGGACAGATCATCGAGCGTGGAAACCACGAGGAGCTTCTGGAACAGAAAGGACGGTATTATCAGCTTTATACGGGAATGTATGAACTGGAGTGACGCCGGAAGGAAGAGGTATAGAGAGATGACAGAGAAAGAAAAATTCAGAAAAATATTGTTTCAGGTTGAGCTTCTGAAACGGAGAAAAGTACAGGCGTATCTCCGGCAGATCGGGCTGACACCGGGGCAGGGGCAGGCGCGGATCCTGATGTACCTTTCGGAACATACAGATGTCACCCAGCGCCAGCTTTCCGATGAATGCCTTCTGGATGTGACGACCATGTCCCGGGTGCTTGACCGGATGGAGAAAATGGGGCTGATCATCCGGGAGCGGGACCCCGAGTGCCGCCGCGCATACAAAGTCAGCCTGACCGGAGCCGGGGAGGCGAAAGCGGAAGAGGTAAAGGACGGATTCCGGGAACTGGAAGAAGTGATGTGTAAGGGGATCTCCCGGGAGGAGATCCGGGTGCTGGCGGAAGGGCTGGCGAAGGTGGAGGAGAACCTGCGGGAGATGCCTGGCGAAAAAGTATAAAAAGAGTCTGAGAAGATCCGGTACGGAGGAAAGCTCCGGAGCCGGATTTTTTCTTGCTTTTATTGTCCCCTTTTCCTCTCCTGATACGAATACATATACAGAAGAGTATTCATATCAGGAAAAGGAGACAAGGGATGAGATGGAAAAATACGGGAGAATACCGGAAGAATTTCTGCCGGTTATGAAAGCGGCACAGGCATGCATTGATGATGCAGGCGAAGAACGGCCGGAGGTGGTGTGGCTGAAGGAACGGTTTGATAATATAAGGAAGAAATATTTCCTGCGAACCAGAATGGAAGCGGACCGGTTTGTTTTTGAGCGCATGTACGGGTGTCCTCCGCAGACGGATACGGACTGTCTGAAGATCCGCTACTGGCGTACCGGAAAATATACGCCCATCAACCGGGAACAGTGCCGGATGCTTGGGGAGGCGCTGGAACTGTCCGGGGAGGAGATGCTCTTTTTGTTCCAGGGGTATTATGACCGCAGTGCCACAGTGTATATGGAAGGAGAGGACAGTGAAGAATACCGGGAAAAATGCAGGAGAATGGAAGGGCTGATCCGGAGATACCTTGCGCATATTCCGGAAGAGACCCTGAACCGGCTGAAGATAGCTCCCTCGGAAAGAGACCATTATTTCCGGCATCTGTACTTTACCGATGCCTTCCGCTATGTCTGTGAACCCGTCCGGGAAAACACGGCAGCGCTGAAAAAACATATCACCAGTACCCGCTATGATTCGGAGATTCGCAGACAGATGAAGCTTCTGGGAGAGATTCCGCGCCGGACCATGATCCGTCATCTGATTATTCTGGGGGCGCCGGGGCTGACTCTGGATTGGATGAACCGGCAGCTGAAAGCGTTCGGATATCTGCCATTAAGGGAAGAACATACCATGACCGGAGGAGAGCGGCTGGACCGGCTTCTGATCTCCATACTCGCGGAATACGAGAAGACACGCGCCGGGAAAACGAACGAGGAGAACAGGATATGGCTCCGGAGAAGCTGCCGGATACTGGATGATTTCTATAAGAAGAAAAAATACAGACGCATGAGATTTATGCATTTTAAGTCGCTGGAGATATAGAAAAGCGGAAGATACAGGAGAAAATTGCACAGAATGAAAATACAGGGAAAATACAGGAAAAAGCATGGAAAACTCTGAAAAATGCATGAAAGAGCGTGAAAAACTTCAAAAATGCTGATAAAAACAGAGAAAAACCGCGGCAGCGAGAGAAAAATGCAGGAAATCATTGACGAACTCTCAAAAATTCTATACAATAACATTCAGTGCGACTTAAGAGAAAATATAGAGAAAGAGTGGAGGAGTCCTGCAATGACTGCATACAAAGATTTAAGTAGGGAAGAATTACTGGAACTCAAAAGCGGCCTGGAGGCACAGTTTGAAGAAGTAAAGGCAAAAGGCCTGAAGCTTGACATGTCCCGCGGAAAACCGTCCGCAGATCAGCTTGATCTGTCCATGGAAATGATGGACGTGCTTCACAGCGGTGTGAACCTTGTCTGTGAGGACGGCATTGACTGCCGCAACTATGGCGGTCTGGACGGAATCGACGAAGCAAAACAGCTCATGGCGGATATGATGGAAGTGCCGAAAGACAATGTGATCATTTTCGGAAATTCCAGCCTGAACGTGATGTACGACACAGTAGCGCGCGCCATGACACACGGCATTATGGGAAGTACACCGTGGTGCAAACTGGACAAGGTGAAATTCCTCTGCCCGGTTCCGGGATATGACAGACATTTTGCCATTACAGAATTTTTTGGCATTGAGATGATCAATATCCCAATGACTCCGACGGGACCGGATATGGACATGGTGGAAAAACTGGTCAGCGAAGATCCTGCTGTTAAGGGAATCTGGTGTGTGCCGAAATATTCCAACCCGCAGGGCATCACCTACTCTGATGAGACGGTATACCGCTTCGCAAACCTGAAGCCGGCAGCAGAAGATTTCCGTATTTTCTGGGACAATGCCTACTGCGTTCACCATCTGTATGAAGATAAGCAGGATTATCTCCTTGAACTGCTTATGGAGTGCAAGAAAGCGGGCAATCCGGATATGGTTTACAAATTCGCTTCCACATCAAAGATCAGTTTCCCGGGATCCGGTATCGCGGCGATGGCAGCTTCCGAGGCGAACTTAAAAGACATCCGCAATATGATGAAAGTTCAGACGATCGGGCATGACAAGGTAAACCAGCTCCGTCATGTGCGTTTCTTCAAGGACGTTCACGGAATTGTGGAGCATATGAAAAAGCATGCGAATATTATGAGACCGAAGTTCGAGGCGGTCATCGAGGTTCTGGAGAGAGAACTGGGCGGTTTGGAGATCGGCTCCTGGATCAAGCCTCTGGGAGGATACTTTATCTCCTTTGATGCTATGGACGGCTGTGCAAAGGCGATTGTGGCGAAGGCGAAGGAGGCAGGTCTTGTGATGACAGGTGCGGGAGCAACCTTCCCCTACGGAAAGGATCCGCATGACAGCAACATCCGAATTGCTCCCTCCTATCCGACACCGGAAGAACTGGCGGTTGCGGCAGATATCTTCGTGCTCAGCGTGAAGCTGGTAAGCATTGACAAGATTCTGGAGAGCAAGTAGTCTGAAAGACAGACGGAATAAAGCAAAAGCAGAACAATACAGATTTTACCGAAGAAAATGGCGGCAAGAGGAAGAAACTCCTTTTTGCCGCCGTTTTTCCTTATCCGCGTTGCACGCCGCTGTCGAGATACTGTGCGATCAGAGTGAGAAAACGTTTCAGTACCGGATGGTCATCGTCTTCCAGATAAAATACGCCGAAAGAGATTTTCGGCAGGTTGGTGATGGGAATGTAGCACAGTCCGGCTTCCCTTGCCTGGGGAATGTCCGGATAAAGCGTGTAGCCGATCTCTGCTTTTGCCATGGTAAATGCACTCTCGATATTCTCTGCAAAGAACCGGCATTCGGGGGGCAGGTTCACGAGGATATTGTTCTGGATCGTGAAAATGGCGTCAGGGACCTGGCGGGGAGAACAGGCAATAAAATTCCCGGAAAGCTGGCTTTTGACGAGTGTCCTGTGCACGGACAGAGGATGTTCCGGGGAGCAGACGCATGCCATGGGAACAGAACAGAGTTCCCTGAAGGCAAGAGAGGATTTTTTCTGCTCCTCTCTGATCCCCAGAACGGCGTGTACCTGTCTGTTTTCCAGCATATTGAAAATAGAAGGAAAAGGGACAAGATGGAAGTTGGGGCGGAGCAGCGGAAACTCTGCATAAAGCGTCTTCAGGACCGGCGGAAACAGGCTGAGCTCCATGTGGTTATGGCAGCCCAGCTCAAGATGGATATTATGCTCGTGCTTTCCGAGCCGCTCCTTTGCGGACATGGCAGTTCTCAGGATCAGCTTTGCATCGCTGAGAAACAAAATGCCTTCCGGTGTGAGTGAGACGCTCTTGCTGGTCCGGCTGAACAGTTTTACTTCCAACTCTTCTTCCAGAGCCTGGATCTGGTGGCTCACGGCGGGCTGAGTGATTTTCAGTTCACGGGACGCCTTCGAAAAATTCAGATGTTCTGCCACAGACAGAAAACATTCCAACTGTACGGTATTCATAGAACAATCTCCTGTATATCACAAAAATTAATAGAAAATAATAAAGGATTTTAATAGATTATAGCATTTTTCGATTTGCACTTCAAGACAGGGCGAAAAATCAGATTGACGCCTGATTTGCAGGGAAAAGACGGAGAGATAAAGAAACAGAATGAGAAACTATTAAAATTTTTTATAGATAATAAGTTTTTTGAATTTCCCATTTGGAAAAAACCGAGCTAAAATCTACTATGGACAGAAAATAAGGTTACGAACTGTTCGGATTTGAACTAATTACGAAAAATGAATTACAGGAGGTGTTCTAAGAGATGACGGACGAGTTCAGGACGGAAGAGCTGCTCTCGATGATGAAGAAAATCAGCCTGAACCTGACAACCCAGTTGGAAGTGTATTTAAGATACCGGGACATGAGCGGTATTCAGGTGTATCTGCTGGTTTATATCCTGAGGCACCATCCGGAAGGTACATATCTGACAGAGCTGTGTCATGAAATCGGTGTATCAAAACCGACGCTGTCCGCACTGATAAAAAAACTGAGAGAAAAAGACTATCTTTATTTTCAGGAGAATCCGGAAGACATTCGGAAAAAGAAAGTCCTCCCCACGGAAAAGCTTCTGAATGAAGGGGAAGAGTTCCTGCAGAAAGCCCGCAGAATGGAGGCTGAGATCTACAGCGTATTCGACGGAAAAGAGAAAGAACAGCTGTGGAAACTGGAACAGAAGCTTCTCAAGCAGCTTTCCGGGATGGAGCACAATGAAAACAGACAGGAGGTTATTTTACAGTGAGAAAAGTGTTACAACAGCTTAAACAGTATAAGCGGGAGACCTTTCTGACGATCGGGCTGACCGCGCTTGAAGTTATAATGGAAATACTGATACCATTTATCACTGCCCTGATTATAGACCAGGGGCTTGAAGTCAGTAATCTTTCCGCCGTTTACCGCTATGGAATCATCATGGTACTCATGGCGTTCCTGAGCCTGGTTTTCGGCGCACTGGCAGGAAAGAATGCGGCCGGGGCTGCATCGGGGCTGTCTGCCAACCTGCGTGAAGCGATTTATGCGAATATTCAGACATTTTCATTTTCCAATATCGACAAATTCAGCGTACCCGGACTGGTTACACGTATGACAACGGATATCACAAACGTGCAGAATGCATTTATGATGATCATCCGTGTGGCAGTCCGTGCTCCGTTGAACCTGATTTTCAGCTTTATTATGTGCCTGATTATCAGCCCGCACTTAAGTTCCATGTTCCTGATCGCGGTTGTATTTCTTGTAATCGTTATCGGATCGATCATGGTTGTCACGCTGAAGATTTTCCGCCAGGTATTCCGCAGGTACGATGACCTGAATGCCAGCGTACAGGAAAACGTTACGGCAATCCGTGTCGTCAAGGCGTTTGTCCGTGAAGATTACGAGAACGTGAAGTTTTCCAAAGCGTCGAAGATGCTCTATGATCTTTCTGTCAAAGCAGAAGGTCTTCTGGCGTTTAACAACCCGGCGATGATGGTTGCCGTTTATTTCTGTATTATTTCGGTATCATGGTTTGGCGCACAGTTTATTGTGGGCGGTTCTCTGACGACCGGAGATCTGACCAGCCTGTTCAGCTACATTATGTCGCTGCTTATGAGCCTGATGATGCTCTCCATGATCGTTGTCATGATCAGTATGTCCATGGCGAGCATCCGCCGTATCAGCGAGGTGCTGAATGAAAAGGCAGACCTGACAGACCCGGAAAATCCGGTTATGACAGTGAAGGATGGAAGCATTGATTTCAATCACGTGAACTTTTCCTACAAGCACGGCAGCGGGAAGAACTCCCTTTCCGATATCGAACTTCATATTAAGAGCGGAGAGACTATCGGCGTGATCGGAGGCACGGGATCCGGAAAAAGTACTCTGGTCAATCTGATCTGCCGTCTGTATGATGTGGATGACGGTTCGGTATGTGTAGGCGGAATCGACGTCCGGAAATATGATACGGAAGTGCTCCGTAATCAGGTGTCTGTTGTGCTTCAGAAGAATACCCTGTTCTCCGGCACGATCCTCGACAACCTGCGCTGGGGAAATCCGGACGCCACAGAGGAAGAATGTATTGAGGCATGTAAGGCGGCCTGCGCGGATGAATTTATCGACCGGATGCCGGATGGATATCACACCATGATCGCACGGGGAGGAGCCAATGTATCCGGCGGTCAGAAACAGCGTCTGTGTATTGCCCGCGCACTTCTGAAGAAGCCGAAAGTGCTGATCCTGGATGATTCGACCAGCGCGGTAGATACAGCGACAGATGCAAGTATCCGTAAGGCTTTCGCGGAGCAGATCCCGGGGACGACGAAGATCATTATCGCGCAGCGTGTTTCCAGTGTGCAGTCAGCAGACCGGATTCTCGTGCTGGACGATGGAAAGATCGATGCATTTGACACCCATGAGAACCTGCTGAAGACGAACGCGATCTATCAGGAGATCTACAACTCGCAGTTTGAAGGCGGCGGAGACTTTGATCAGCCGTCATAGAAAGCACGGCAAAAATAAGGAAACACCGCAAGGGTGTACCACTATGCCGTGAGAGACACGGCAGAAATAAGGAAAGGAGAATTGATCTATGAGCGAAAAGAGAAGACCTGAAGTGAATACAGCGATGAAGCTGATCAACAGGGTCATACGATATATGCTTCACTATTATAAAATTCCTTTTTTCTTTGTAGTCGTCTGTATCCTGATCACTGCCATTGCAACGGTGGTCGGAGCTACGTTTCCGCAGACTCTGGTAGACGATTACATTACCCCGATGCTTGCAAACGGATCGGATGATTTCAGCGGGCTGGCAGCGGATCTTGTCCGGCTGGCATGCATCATGGGAATCGGCGTTATCACGGCATTTACCTACAACAGAATTATGGTAAATGTCAGCCAGGGAACGATGCGCCGCTTAAGGGATGACCTGTTCCGCAGAATGGAGTCGCTCCCGATTAAGTATTTTGATACGCATGCACACGGCGATATCATGTCCGTGTACACCAATGATGTGGATACCTTAAGACAGCTGTTAAGCCAGAGTATCCCGCAGATCATCAACTCGGTAATCACCATGGCGGCAACCCTGGTTACCATGATCATCCTGAATCCCGCGCTGACAGTGATCTCGATTCTGACGGCATGCGTCATGCTTGTTGTCACCTCGAATTTCTCGAAGCTTTCCGGAAAGTACTTTATCCGGCAGCAGATCGACCTTGGCGCTGTGGACGGGTTTATCGAAGAAATGCTGGATGGTCAGAAAGTGGTAAAAGTATTCTGCCATGAGCAGGCGGCGATGGATGATTTCCATAAAGTAAACGAGGAACTGAGGAACAGTACCAACAAGGCAAATACTTATGCAAACCTGCTGATGCCTGTCAATGCCAATATCGGTTGGATCAGCTACGCGCTGGTTGCCATTGTCGGCGCTATTCTCGGTATCAACGGAATCGCCGGAGTTACCATCGGTACGGTTGTTACGTTCGTGGGATTAAACAAGAGCTTTACAAACCCGATCACTCAGGTCAGCCAGCAGATCAACTTCGTTGTCAACGCCGCAGCCGGTGCACAGCGTGTGTTTGACCTGATGGACCAGGAGCCGGAGAAAGACGAAGGATATGTAGAGCTTGTCAATGCAAAGGTGGATGAAAACGGAAACCTTACCGAATCTCCCACAAGAACAAACCTCTGGGCATGGAAACATCCCCACAAAGCAGAGGGTACGGTTACTTATACAAAGCAGGAGGGCGGTGTTGTATTCGACGATGTGGACTTCGGATATGACGAGAAGAAGATCGTCCTGCACAACATCAGCCTTTACGCGGAGCCGGGACAGAAGATTGCCTTTGTCGGCGCTACCGGAGCGGGCAAGACGACGATCACCAACCTGATCAACCGTTTCTACGATATTGCGGACGGAAAGATCCGCTATGACGGTATCAATATCAACAAGATCAAGAAACCGGATCTGAGAAGGTCCCTTGGTATGGTGCTCCAGGATACCCACCTGTTTACCGGAACGGTTATGGACAATATCCGCTACGGCAAGCTGGATGCTACGGATGAAGAATGTATCAAGGCGGCAAAACTTGCCAATGCGGATGGATTTATCCGCCGTCTGCCGGACGGATATAATACCATGCTTACCGGCGACGGTGCGAACTTAAGCCAGGGCCAGAGACAGCTTCTTGCCATTGCCCGCGCCGCGGTTGCCGATCCGCCGGCACTGATTCTGGATGAGGCGACGTCCTCCATCGATACACGTACCGAGAAACTGGTGCAGGCAGGCATGGACGCGCTGATGAAAGGACGTACCACATTCGTTATCGCCCACCGTCTTTCCACGGTCAAGAATTCAGACTGTATTATGGTCATGGAACAGGGACGCATTATCGAGCGCGGCACCCACGATGACCTGATCGCGGCAAAAGGAAAATATTATCAGCTGTATACGGGAAATTTCGCTTCGTAGGAAGAAGGAGAAGGGAGAAACCCGGAAAATGAAATGTGACAGGTGAAACACAGGATCCCTGCACTGGAAACGAGAAGATTCCAGTGCAGGGATCCTGCATTTTATTCAGCGCTCCTGCGCCTCCGTATGGAAGATGAGAGGATGTTTCCAACAGTATGTGATGCCTCCGGTGTCTCCGGTGAGAAGGAGATCCCGGAAGTTTTCTTCTTCAGCAATCTCGATACCGATTCCCCAGTAAACATATTCGTCCTCCGCTCCTGAGACAGGATCAGAAATACGGATGGAAGAAAAAGAGCAGGGAACCGGCGACTCGGAAGGCTGCTGCGCGTAGCGCACGGAAAAGCCGAGAGTCTCACATGTCATATCATCCCGGGAAGGGGTGACCTCAATGGGGATATACAGTTCCTGCCCTTTCGTCACATCGGAAAGCAATTCCTCAATTTCTTCGGGCAGAGCAGTTCTGCTCGGGTCTTCGTTCGTTGGTTTTCCGAATGCTGCTGTGCCGAGAGGCACATTCCTGATAACCGTCTCATTTCCGGGAGAGAGGAGTTCAGAGAGGTTCACCCGGAGTTCCGGATCCAGGGAGGCGGAAAGAGACAGCGTATCCATACAGATTTTGTAGGATCCGGGTTCTGCCGGTCCGAAATCGATGGTCGTCATTCCGGCTCCTTTTAATGTCTGGCTGAATAATCCTGAGGTTTCCTGCATTTTCGGAAGGACAGTTCCGTCTTCGGATACCGCATAGATATCGGAGGGAATGCCAAGCGTCCAGTCTGCTTCCCTTAAAGTGTAAATATCTGCAGTGAGCCTTCCGTCCTGAATAAAGGTGTCGATGAGAAAGCCGCCGAATTCTGTCATCTCATAGCAGTAGGAATCCGGCGGGACGTCAGTGACAGGAATCAGGGAAAACGGGATCTCCACTTTGCCGTCCTTATATTCCACGCAAAATCCTTTCGTATTTATCCCGGATTCGGCCGTTTGCCTTTCAATCGCCCCTGCGGATAACTGTATGGTCTGGTAGCTGACGGCGCTGGCATCCATGTTAAGGGAAGCTCCGGGCGTCAGGGGGACTCCCAGGCAGGTGATCTCAATATAGGGAATGATCCTGTTGTACCAGAAAAGTTCTTCCGGCGGCAGCCCGTCGGGAACCTGCTCCATCGTTGCATCCATTCCAAGATCGGCGGCAAAGGAATTATTGACGAGCTTAAGTTGGATACACAGTGTTCCCTCGTTCAGAATTCCTTTCTGGACTGTGATCGTGTACAGTCCGTCTCCAGTCACGGCGCTGCGCTGTTCTTCCGGCACGCTGACATCTACAATATAAAAAGGTGTTGACGGATCAGTATTCACCCCGTATCCCGGCACGATGCCGAAGTAGCGCAGGATGATGTAAGCGCATGCGGTGAGGACAGCCGCGATGAGCATAAGGATCAGCGCCATGGTCAGGAACCGGCGCAGTTTCACAAGGGAGCGCTGATGGCGCTTCTTTACCGTCTCATAGGGCAGGTTCATGGACTTGGCGATTTCCTGGATGGACATGCCGCCGTAGTATTTCATGCGGATCAGATCCAGGTCCTCCGGGGAGAGGGTGTTAAGGGCTGCCTGCAGATCGATTTCTGTGATCACCTGTTCCTCAAGACTATGAGGATCCGTCAGTTCTTCGGCAGACTTCATCTGTATTTTCTTCGGGCGGTCAGCCTGCATTCGGTCGATCTGTATCTGACCATTCCATGCCTGGTCAGCGCGGATTTTACGAAAGCGGTCCACTGCCTTATTGCGGGCAATGGAGACAAGCAGAGCGGCAGGTGAGCCCTTATCCGGATCGTAGGCATCTTTCTGCATATAAAACGCCAGAAAAGTATCGTTGACGCACTCTCTGATATCTTCCGGATTATCGAGGTACGCGACAGCTGTTTTCCAGATGAGGGCAGCATACTGCCGGATCAGTTCCTCCGGTGAGGGAAGATCCCTCCCCGGCTTTCCTGTTGTTCTCTGCGGCTGTTCCATAGCTGCCCCCTTTCAGTTAATTCTCTGTTTCTTCTGGATCTTCAGTATGTTCCTTCGCTTCCGTCTCTATGGAGAAGGTATAGTCCCAGGAATATATGACGGAGGCAGACTGATATTTGTTGGAGAGCAGGGACAGGTCGTCGGTACTGACATCTTCCGGCCAGGAGTATTCCAGTCCCCAGAATCGCCATTCCTCATAGTTCGGATCGGTGACCGTTCCTGTGGAGGACGGATACAGCAGCTCATCCGGGGCGTCTGTCAGCCCGATTCCAAAAGTCAGCATATAGCAGCTTAAATCTTCCCTGTAAGGTGTGACCTCAACGGGAAAATAGAGCCGCACAGTTCCTTCATTCAGATAACTGTCGCGCGCCTCCGGAAGAGGGTGCTCATCGGTGGGAGTGCCGAATTCGGCAGTGCCTCCCGGGATCTCAAGAGTGTGGTCCTCCTCCGGGTCAAGGATCCGGGAGAGGGAGATGGATGTATCTTCCGGCATGTCGGCCGAAATAAGGATAGAACTCAGCTCAATGGTATAGCTGCCCGGCTCTGCCGGACCGAAATCCCAGGAAGAAAGTCCGGTTCCGATCAGGCCTCCGTTTCCTGCCGGTGAACCGGTCAGCCTGCTTCCGTCCTCGGACACGGCGGTAATCTCATCATAGGACGCCGGGACAAATGTCTCCCCGGGCAGTGCATATACATCTGCCATAAGGTGTCCGTCTTCGATATATGCATCTGTCATAAATCCGCCAAGCTCTGTGAGCTCATAGCTGTACTGCTCCAGCGGGAGCTCCTGGATGGGCGTCAGGCGTATGGGAATCTCGAAGAAGCTGTTTTCCGAGACGAGAATAAATTCGTGCTCCTCAGTATCTTCTCCGTTGGAGTCCGGCTCTCCGGAATCATTTTCCACAGAATCCGGTTCCCCGGATGCCGCTGTGCCGGGCATTTCATCCAGAAACCAGATCATCTGCATAACCTGGGTGTCCTCATCTGCGGCGTACCCGAGGCTCTGTATGTGTGCCCCTGTATTTTCCGGTTCGCCTTTCAGAAACCAGTAATCCACCGGGGAATACCATGGCGGCACATATTCGGCAGCTTCGTTTCCCGATTCGCCGTCAATAGAGATAATCTCAGCGATGATCGGCTGCTGGGGCTCGGCGTTTCCCGCTTCATAGCTGTTTTCCGGGAATGGCGCACCCGGAGTGTTATTGTGAACGGTGATTTCCGCTCCAAAAGTGCCATTGCTCAGCAGAGCGCGGTTGATGGTGATATGATACTGACCGTTGTCCGATGAGACGGGCTCATTGAGGACGAAGATCTTATTTTCGATATCCAGGTTCACTCCATAGCCGGGCACAATGCCGAAGTAGCGCAGGATGATGTAAGCACATGCAGTAAGTACAGCTGCGATAAGGAGGATGATGAGTGCTGTGGTCAGGAACCGGCGCAGTTTAAAAAGAGAGCGCTGATGACGTTTCTTCACAGTCTCATAAGGCAGATCCATGGACTCTGCGATCTCCCGGATGGACATGCCGTTGTAGTATTTCATGCGGATCAGATCGAACTCTTCCGGTGAAAGAGTGTCCAGCGCGGCTTTCAGATCCGTTTCTGTGATGATGCGGTCTTCCAGATTTTCCGGATCGGGGATCCTTTCGATATCAAACGCTTCTGTGCTGCCGGCCGCAGGAAAACTGCCGGCCGTTTTCCCGGAAAATGCGCCGGAGTGTGCGTCAGATCCGGAAGCACGGTTCTTCCGGTATCTGTCCACCGCCTTATTGCGGGCAATGGAGACAAGCAGGGAGGCGTAAGACCTTTTAGCCGGGGTAAAATTTTCGATCTGCATGTAAAATGCAAGAAAAGTGTCATTTACACATTCCTTGATGTCTTCCGGGTCCCGGAGATATGTTGCGGCAGTTTTCCATACGAGTAACGCATACTGCGCCATCAGTTCTTCCGGGGAAGGGAGAACTGACGGCGCAGTATCGGATTTCGGATCTGGTCTGGAGGATCTCATGGAGCGTCTCCTTTTCAGTGGATTTGTAAAAATATTTCCTAACAAAAGAAATGTTAGACTTTACATGGTTATAGAATACCATAATGTGACCGGTTTCGACAACAAGGTAAAGTCTAACATTTTTCAAATTTTTCTGAATATTTACCATACTCCGAGTACATGCTGCATTCCCAGGCTCACCAGGGCAATGCCAACCCAGCAGCAGAATCCGGTGAAGATCGGTTTGCCGCCGGTTTTTACCAGCTTGATAATGTTTGTGTTCAGACCGATGGCAGCCATCGCCATAACGATAAGGAATTTACTCAGGTCTTTCAGCGGAGCGGTCACTGCAGCGGGCAGCGAGAATACGGTAGTCACCACGGATGCCAGCACGAAGAAGAGGACAAAATATGGGAAGGACTTCTTCAGACTGAATGTGGACGCTGCAGAAGAGGTCGCAAGTTTCGCTTTCCTCCCTCTGTAAATGGCAAGTGCAAGGGTGATGGGAATAATCGCCAGTGTCCTTGTCATTTTGACGATGGCAGCAGCGTCCAGGGTATTGCTCCCGTGGATGCCGTCCCATGCAGTGGCAGCAGCAGTGACAGACGATGTGTCATTGATTGCCGTACCTGCGAAAAGCCCGAATCCCTCATTGCTTAAGCCCAGAAGAGAGCCAAGGGTAGGGAAAATGAGCGCAGCCAGAACGTTGAAGAGGAAGATAACGGAGATGGACTGTGCCACTTCCTCGTCCGACGCGTCGATTACCGGAGCAGTTGCTGCGATGGCGCTTCCCCCGCAGATGGATGAACCCACCCCCACCAGGATGGCATTGTTCGCCTTCAGCTTCAGTGCTTTATAAAGAAGAAAAGCGATGATTAGTGATGTGGCGATAGTGGAGATAATAATAGGAAGAGACTGTCTCCCTTTTGCCAGAATCTCGGTCAGATTCATTCCGAATCCAAGAAAAACCACAGCGGCCTGCAGAATTTTCTTGGAGGTGTAGTTGATCCCTCCGAGGAATGGCTCTTTGTTTGTAACGATCAGAGTCACGATCATACCGATGAGAATGGCGAACACCGGCCCGCCGACAACCGGTACGGCCTGTCCCAGAAACCAGGAAGGCACGGCAATTATAAGGCAGAGCAGCAGTCCGGCCCCATTTTTCTTTATAAAGTTCATTTGTTTTTCCTCCTTCAGACTGTATCTTTTTTCCAACTGGAAAAATCATACCATAAATTTACAATAAAATATAATTATATATCTTTATTTTATCATAAAAATATGTTATGATAAGACACAGGGAGTAGTTAAGTATAAATGGAGGGCGGAGGTTTGGGTAAAAACTCCGCCCTTCTGCGTTTTATGGAAGAAGGGGTTTCTATGCTTGATTTCAGAATGGAGACATTTCTTGCAGTATGTCAGTGCATGAATTTCACACGGGCCTCGGAAAAACTGAATATCACACAGCCTGCGGTATCCCAGCATATCCGTTTCCTTGAGAAACATTACAATACAAAGCTGTTCCGCTATGAGGGGAAGAAGCTGCGTCTGACCGGAGCGGGAGAGATTCTGAAAAATGCATCCCTTACGATGATGCACGATGAGCTTTCCATGGCAGATGAGATGAAGAAATCGCAGGAAGAGGAGCGGGAACTCCGGTTCGGCGCCACGCGGACGGTCGGGGATGCGCTGATGGGGCGGATTCTGCGGGATTATCTTGAAAAATATCCGGATGCCAGGATTCAGATGATTGTGGAGAACACCCATGATCTCCTGGAAAAACTGGACGAGGGGGCCATTGATTTTGCTCTTGTGGAAGGATTTTTCAAAAAGACGGAGTATGATTTCCGGAAATTTTCCGATGAGAAGTTTATTGCAGTCTGCAGTCCTGAGTATTGCAAAAGACTTCCGGTGAAGGTAGATCCGGCAGACGGAATGCCGCAGAAGATCAAAATTGAAAATCTTTTTCATGAACGGCTTCTTCTGCGGGAACCCGGTTCCGGTACAAGAGAGGTGCTGGAACGCTTTCTTGACGCGAGAAACCTGAGTCTTGCAGATTTTGAAAAAGTTATGGAAGTAGGGAGCCTGCACACGATCAGGGAGTTGACAAAAACGGGATGTGGTATTACATTTTTATATGAGACTGCGGTGGAAGAGGAGCTGGCTGCGGGAGAACTTGTAAAGATCCCTCTGCAGGATTTTGACGTCTCCCATGAGTTTACCTTTATCTGGAGACGCGGAAGTATCTATGCGGAGCGTTACAGGGAAGTGTTCCGCAGATTCCTGGAATCCGGACGCGGTCATCAAAAGAAAAGGAAGTGACAGACGCACGATGTTACAGGTTGAACATTTATCATATGATGTAATGGAAGAAGGAAAACAGTCGGAGATTCTCTCGGACGTAAGTTTTTCTGTAAATGACGGAGAGATGCTTGTCATTACGGGACCAAACGGCGGCGGGAAATCCACGCTTGCCAAGCTCCTGATGGGCATCAATAAGGCGACAGGCGGAAAGATCCTCTTAAACGGCGAGGACATTACGGATTATTCCATTGACGAGCGCGCGAAGGCGGGAATCGGTTTTGCCTTTCAGCAGCCGCCACGGTTTAAGGGAATGACGGTGCGCAGGCTTCTGTCCCTGGCGGCGGGCAAACCGCTGGACGAGAAGGTATGCTGTGAGCTCTTAAGCAGCGTAGGGCTCTGTGCGAGAGAATATATTGACCGGGAAGCTGACGCCACACTTTCCGGCGGAGAAATGAAGAGGATCGAGATCGCTACAGTTCTGGCAAAGCACCACGATCTGTGCATTTTTGACGAGCCTGAAGCGGGAATCGATCTGTGGAGCTTCTCCATGCTGATCAAACGCTTTGAGCAGATCCACAGGGAGAAGAAGGAGACACTGATTCTGATTTCCCATCAGGAGAGGATTATCCAGATGGCAGACCGGATTATGGTGATTTCTGACGGAAAAGTGGAGTCCATCGGTGATGCGGCGGACATCATGCCGTCGCTGTTCGGTCAGGAGATTGACTCCTGTGAGTGCAGAAGACAAAAGGGAGGTGAACTCTATGGAGCCTAATTCAAAAGTACAGCTTGACAAGGTGACAGAAGATGTGCTCAAAGTGATCGACTCTTACGGGTTTAAACAGGAAGGAGCATATAATCTGCGCCTGAACGGTATGGCGGTGTGCCATGGTGACAGCAGGCATATCAATATTGTGAAGAAAGAAGACAAGCCGGGAATCGACATCCATATCAGCGGAGAGGCGAAAAACGAGCAGGTCCATATCCCGGTTGTCATGTCTAAGGAAGGCGTTGACATCGTATATAATGATTTCTATATAGAGGACGGAGCAGACGTGACCATCATTGCCGGATGCGGGATCCACGGGGAAGGATGCAGTGAGACCCGTCACGACGGAATCCACACTTTCCACGTGGGAAAGAATGCTAATGTAAAATATGTGGAAAACCATTACGCAGAAGGAAACGGAAGTGGAAAAAAGGTTCTCAATCCGGTGACAAAGATCTATGTCGGGGAAAATTCGGTATTTACCCTTGAGACAACCCAGATTAAAGGTGTAGATTCCACAGAGAGGGAAAATTATATCGAACTTGCCGATAATGCGAAGCTTTTCGTTACAGAAAAGCTGATGACACATGAAGGACAGACTGCGGTTTCCAATATGGATGTGGAGTTAAACGGCGAGAACAGCTCTGCAAGAATTGTGTCCCGTTCCGTTGGAAAGGGAACATCCCACCAGGTGTTCCACCCCAGAGCAATCGGAAACAACCAGTGCCACGCACATATCCAGTGCGACTCCATTATTATGGATAAGGCAGAGATCAGTTCCATCCCGGAGATCGACGCCAAACACGTGGACGCCCAGATCATCCATGAGGCCGCCATCGGAAGAATCAACGATGAACAGCTGATCAAACTCCGCACCTTCGGTCTCAGCGAAGAGGAAGCGGAATCCGTGATCATCGAGAACTTCCTGAGATAATTCGTTTTGACAAATATGGGCGGGACATATTTTCAGAAGATATAGTCAGATAATATTTTTGAAAATACAGTTTGCTTAAAATACGGCTGATTAAAGTGATGTTTATTTTTTTCCTGCGCCAATTCCCAGGCAGTACCGGATTATGTTGTCACGAAGCCCCCTAGTGGAGCGCCGGGATAACATGATCCGGTACTGCCGGACCATTGGCGCATTCTTCTATTTACACACATCAATCCATTCTTTTGCCTGCGAATATTTCTCCAGTTCCTCACAAGTCATCTCCACCGCAGAGTTGGAGCTTCCCGCCGCCGGAAATACCGTCTCAAACCGTTTCATCGATTCATCCAGATAGGTGGTCACGGTATCCGGATTCCCGAACGGGCAGACCCCGCCGATGGCGTGTCCGGTAAGTCTTTCCACATCTTCGGGGGCAAGCATCTTTGCCTTCATCCCAAAGAAATGTTTGAACTTGCTGTTGTCGATCTTCATATCCCCTGCGGTCACGATAAGGATGGCGCCGTCTTTCTCCTTTGTGTAGAAGGAGAGTGTCTTTGCAATCCGCGCAGGCTCCACTCCGACTGCCTCGGCGGCAAGCTCTACCGTGGCACTGGATACGGGAAATTCCAGAATTTCTTTGTTAATGTTATTGGATTCAAAATAATTTCTGACGATCTCTACTGACATCTTATATTTCCTCTTTTCTTATTAGTATTACATCCGGTCTGACATTAGCATCATATCCGGCTTGAAGGGGCGGGGCAGGTATATCTGCCTGAGCTGAGTTTCAATAATTCTTCTCCAGAGAATGATGGATGAAGAAATAGATCCCCTGTTGGATCAGGAATAAGCCGAAAACAAGGCAGATGATCCACGGAGAGGCATGGAACAGCGCCAGGATAAATGCCAGAACCAACAGAATCAGGGTGAGAAGCTGATTCGTCAGCGCGCAGGATAATGCCTGAGATCATTAAAATGATACCGGCAGAGAATAAGATAGTAAAGGTTCTGTTCTCTTTCATTTTGATTCCTCCTCATAGATAAAGATATCTTCAATGCTCATCTCGAAATAGCGTGCGATTTTGAACGCAAGCTTTATGGAAGGGTTATATCGCCCGTTCTCCAGGGAACCGATCGTCTGGCGGGAGACGTCCAACGCGTCGGCAAGTTCTTCCTGGCGGATTCCCCTTTGCTTCCGTAGCTCTTCCAGCCGGTTTTTCATATACCCACCTCTCAGACTCGTTTATGGAAAGTTTACTTTCCGTATCCTGATTATAGCACGGAAGACAAAAATGTCAAGCTGACTTTCCATAAATTACTGACTTCCCATAAATTAGTTGCTTTTCATATTCCTTTTCGTATCCTCGCCAGATCCCAGGCTGTACTGTCCCATGTTGTCACGAAGGGCCGTAGTGGAGCGCCGGTCCTTGGACCGCGTCTTTTGCGGTCCTATGTACCGCTGCGCTCCACTCCCGAGCGAAAGCGTGGCCGCCGGGGCAATATGGGACAGTACAGCCGGACGGACATCTGGCAGATATATGAAAAGGAACAATCTTATTGCTTTTCCTGCCAGAACATGGTAACATAATTCTCGGAAAATTGAATAACAAGTTTTCCCGGGCGGGGAGCGCCGTCCGGGTTTTAACTGTACACCAGAGCAATTACATCTTGATCGTACAAAAACATTATGCGAGGGAATCCGTGTTCCGGAGTGAGAGGATGCCAGTGAGCATCGACCGACAAGTGCGCGCCATACGGTTGACATTCTGCCGCAGGAGGCAGAATGTATGGACGCATGTGTACAGGAGGTTATGGTAATGAAAAATGTCAACGTGAAGAAACTTGCCCTTGCGGGTATCCTTGTTGCGGTGGGAATCGTCTGTTCCCCGCTGTCGATTCCGGTGGGAGCCTCAAAATGTGCTCCGGTCCAGCATTTTATCAACATTCTTGCAGGCGTGTTCCTGGGACCCGGATACGGAGTCGGTATGGCATTTGTTACGAGCCTTCTCAGAAATCTGATGGGGACGGGAACTCTGCTTGCATTTCCCGGATCCATGTGCGGAGCATTTTTGTGCGGTATTCTGTATAAATACGGAAAACACCTTCCGCTTGCATATCTGGGAGAGCTGTTCGGAACATCTGTCATCGGCGGGCTGTTAAGCTATCCGATCGCCACACTGATTATGGGAAGCGAGAGCGCGGTGTTCGGGTTTGTCCTCCCCTTCTTTGTTTCAAGCTGCGGGGGAACGATCATTGCGGCTGTGCTTGTGACAACGATGAAGAAGATGAAGATATTCGATATCTATCTTGGCAATCTGGAGGCAAAGCCACAGCAGGCGAAAAACTGAGAACAAAAATATAAAAAAGTTAAGAGAGAACGAAAGAAAAAGCGGGGGAATTTGGAGAAACTGTGAAGTCCGAAGGCTCCGCTTTTCTTTTGAAGATGAGGTACAGTTATCATGATGAAAGAATGTCTGGACAATGTCAGAAAGACCGTGCCGCTTGTGCACAATATCACCAACTATGTGACCGTAAACGACGTGGCCAATGCCCTGCTTGCCTGCGGCGGCAGTCCCATTATGTCCGATGAGGCGGAGGATGTGGAAGACATCACTTCCGTGTGCAACGGCCTGAATATCAATATCGGAACCCTTCACAAAACCAGTATAGAAGGAATGTTCCGGGCAGGAAAGAAGGCAAATGAACTGGGGCATCCCGTCCTTCTTGACCCGGTGGGAGCAGGGGCGAGCGCCCTTCGCACGGATACAGCGCTGGGTCTTATGAGGGAGCTGAAGCTTACCGCCATCCGGGGAAATATCTCCGAGATCCGGACGCTTGCCCTTGGAAGCGGCACTACAAAAGGCGTGGACGCGGATGCGGCAGACGCTGTGACGGAGGAGAACCTGGCAGATGCAGTAGAATTTGTGAAAGACTTTTCCAGGTCTGCAGGCTGTATTGTGGCAGTGACAGGAGCAATCGATCTGGTAACGGATGGAGAGAAATGTTATGTAATCCGTAACGGACGCCCGGAGATGGGGAAGATCACCGGAACCGGATGCCAGCTCTCCGGAATTATGACGGCGTTTCTGGCGGCAAATCCGGACAATGTTCTGGAAGCAGCGGCCTCCGCTGTGTGCATGATGGGATATGCCGGAGAGATCGGATGGAGCCGGATGCAAGAGGGGGATGGAAATGCTACATACCGGAACCGGATCATCGATGCGATCTATAACATGTCGGGAAATGATTTAGAGAAAGGAGTAAGATATGAGCGGCGATAGAAAGAATAATGTGGACAGAAAAGCTCTCCTTCTGTATGCTGTGACAGACAGAACCTGGCTGCGGGGACAGACTCTGAAAAGTCAGGTGGAGGCGGCATTAAAAGGCGGGGCAACCTTTATTCAGCTCCGGGAGAAAGAGCTGGATGAAGAGGCATTTCTGGAAGAGGCTCTGGAGATCGGGAAGCTCTGCCGGGAATATGGCGTCCCCTTTGTCATTAACGACAATGTGGATATCGCGGAAAAAGCCGGAGCAGACGGAGTCCATGTGGGGCAGCATGATATGGAAGCGGGGGATGTGCGCCGCAGGCTGGGACCGGATAAGATTATCGGTGTTTCCGCACAGACTGTGGAGCAGGCGCTTCGCGCACAGGAGCATGGCGCAGATTACCTCGGTGTGGGAGCCGTATTCCCCACCGGCTCAAAGGCAGATGCAACGGAAGTCGAGCATGAGACGCTCCGGAGAATCTGTGATGCCGTGGACATCCCCGTGATCGCCATCGGCGGGATCACAAGGGATAATGTCCTGGAACTTCGGGGGACCGGGATCTGCGGAATCGCAGTGATCAGTGCGATTTTTGCAAAGCAGGACATTGAGGCGGCTGCGGCTGACTTAAAGGAACAGACAGAAAAGATGTTGGGGTAATAGAACTATGATCAAGGGAGCAGTTTTTGATGTGGATGGAGTACTCTTAAACTCCATGCCTGTCTGGGAAAATCTGGGAGAATTGTATCTGGAAAGCCTGGGAATACAGGCGGAAAAAGGACTTGGTGAAATCCTTTTTGCCATGAGTATGGAAGAAGCGGCGGAATATCTGATCGTTCATTACGGGATTGACAAGACTCCGCAGCAGATCGTGGACGGACTTGCCAGAGAGGTGCGGGAATTCTATGAGAACCGTGTCCCTTTGAAAGAGGGAGTCAGGCAGTTCCTCACTGAGCTGAAGGAAAGAAAGATTCCGATGGTAATCGCTACGTCCGGAGACCGCAGGAATGCGGAGGCAGCCTTGAAACGGCTGAAGGTCTATTCCTTTTTTCAGGCGATGTTTACCTCCTCCGGGATCGGAAGCGGGAAGAATCAGCCTGACATTTTCTATGCTGCGGCATTGCAGCTTGACACGGAGCCCGGAGAGACACTTGTGTTTGAAGATGCGCTTCACGCCATTCAGACGGCAAAGCGGGCGGGATTTAAAACAGTAGCTGTCTATGACAGATCCGACGATAAAGATCTGGCTCAGATCTGGAATACGGCAGATATCTATCTTCCGGAATTTAAAGATTTCAATCTGTTCTGGAAACGGGTGGAACAGTTGGAAAATACAAAAAAGAGAAAATAGGAGAACACAGATGAAAACTGCACTTACAATTGCGGGAAGCGACTCCAGCGGCGGAGCCGGCATCCAGGCAGATATCAAGACCATGACGGCAAACGGAGTATTCGCCATGAGCGCGGTTACAGCCCTTACGGCGCAGAATACAGTGGGCGTTAAGGACATTATGGAGGTTACGCCGGAATTTCTGGCAGAGCAGATTGACTGTATCTTTACTGATATCCGGCCGGATGCGGTGAAGATCGGGATGGTATCCTCATCGGGACTGATCCGGGTAATTGCGGAAAAGCTCAGAACGTATAAGGCGACACATATTGTGGTGGATCCGGTTATGGTTTCGACGAGCGGATCAAAACTTCTCTCGGACGGCTCGGCGGGGACGCTCAGGGAGGAACTTCTTCCTCTGGCAGATATCCTGACACCTAATATCCCGGAGGCAGAGGTGCTTGCCGGAATGCAGATCAGATCGGAAAAGGAGATGCTCGCAGCGGCTGAGAAGATCGGTACGTCTTACGGCTGCGGTGTGCTTGTGAAAGGAGGACACCGGGTCAGCGACGCCAATGACCTGTTCTGGAAGAATGGGGCACACCGTTGGTTTTACGGCAGGAGGATAGACAACCCCAATACGCATGGGACAGGGTGTACTCTTTCCAGCGCCATTGCCGCCAATCTGGCAAAAGGTTTTTCCATGGAGAGGTCTGTGGAGCGGGCAAAAGAGTATATTTCCGGGGCTCTCTCGGCCATGCTTGATCTGGGACAGGGGAGTGGTCCGATGAACCATGCATTTAACATAACAGGTGACTTTGTCCGTGAAGCGGAGCTCCCGGAGTGATGCCGCCTGAGGACAGGCTTTCAATATATTTTTTTGGCGTCATGCCATATTTTTTCTTAAATTCACGATAGAAGTAAGAAAGATTGGAAAATCCGGCAGACAGTGAGGCCTCCAGAACGGAAGTCTCTCCGCCGGCCAAAAGCCCGGCGGCTTTTTCCAGTCTCAGATTCTTTATATATTCCAGGCAGGAAATTCCCACGTATTTTTTAAAGAAACGCATAAAATAATATTCGCTGAAATAGCACCGCTCTGCCAGCCGGGCAATGGAAAGATCTTCACTGTAGTGCTCGCCGATATAATCGAGTATCTGACGGATTTTCTGAATATGGTCTGTCTCGATCCGGGGGCGGGATGCATTTTCTCTTCCAAAGGGAATGAGGGCAGAGAGTACCTTGAGCAGGAGGGCTTTCAGCTTCAGTTCATATCCCGGGAGCTGTCTGGTGTATGCAGTATTCATATCTGAAAAAATATCCCTGAGCTCCCGGTAGGCCGGATGGTCCGGATGGATTACAGCGGGCAGGATGAGGGTCTGCTGCGTGATGGGCTTGAGATAGCGCACGGAACAGACGTCGGCAGAATTCGAACCGAGGAAATTCATATGAAATACATAAGTCTCTGACTTCATAAAACCGCCGGTCTCAACGGAAAGAGAGTGGAGGATGGACGGGGGAAGAAAGAGAATGTCCCCCTCAGTGACCTCAAAGGAGTCAAACTGGATCTGATAGGTACAGCGGCCACCTGTAATCATTGTAAATTCAGCCTCCTCGTGCCAGTGCGCGGCGACTGTGGGATAAATGTAAGAGAGCAGTGTGATATATTTCTGCAGGGGGAACATGGATTCTCCATGTCTTGCCTGTTCTTTCTGTTCCGGTGATAAGGGAACCTGCCGATACATGTTTTTTCCTCCTGTTGTGCTGTTCAGAACTTTTTTATCTGATCTGCCGGAAAAAAATACAGGCAGGATTGTACTATAATTTGTAAAAAAGATCTGGAATTCATTGAATTGGTACACAGATATGATAACAGGATTATACAAGAAATGCAATCCGGAAGAAACTGTACTTCCATCCGTCTTCAAATCGTGTTACAATAACCTGAGAATCAGCGGAAGAGGGAGGCATGTTATGCTTACAGAAGAAAAACTTGAGAATCTCATCCTGAAATATGATATCCCTTATAATCATAATATCGCTCTTGCACGCCGGACCACAGGAAGAGAATGGGTGCTGCCGGACACTCTGGAGAATGTGAAAGAATTCGAAAAGGCGGAATATTTTTACGTCTGTTTTTCAGAACAGGGAATCTGTATCTTCCCGGCTCTGGAAAACTGGAATTCGGGAGAACCGCTTGTGTTCGGGTGGAAGCAGATTACCGGTTTTGAGGTGAAAAAGGGATGGTTTACGGAGAATGATCTCAGGCTTTCTTCAGGAAAGGTACGTCTCCGGCTGAAGCTGGTCAAAAAGATGGCGAATAATTCCTGGGTGCGGGAAAACATGATTTTTCTCGACAGCGTGAATTATTACCGCCGCTAATCAGAGGCTTCCGGAGAAGGGAAGCATTTATACCTCAATATTTATACATCAAAAAAGAGAAAAAAGGAGTAAAGTATTTATGGACGGTTCAATGTTTATCGGAACGTGGTGGTCACTGCTTCCGCCGATCCTGGCGATTGTACTGGCATTTATCACAAAAGAAGTGTACAGTTCGCTGTTTATCGGTGTCGCAGTAGGCGCGCTGCTTTACAGTGGTTTCCACCCGTGGAATTCATTTGTCAATTTTTTCGAGATCATGAAAGACAGTATGAATCTGAATATTCTGATCTTTGACGTGCTGCTGGGCATGATTATTGTGCTCATGGCGAAGACGGGAGGCTCTGCTGCCTACGGAAAATGGGCGGGGAGTAAGATCAAGTCGAAAAAGAGTGCCCTGCTTGCCACAACCGGTCTGGGAATCCTGATTTTTGTGGACGACTATTTCAACTGTCTGACCGTGGGTTCTGTTATGAGGCCTGTGACAGACCGTTATAAGGTCTCCAGAGCAAAACTTGCCTACATTATCGATGCGACGGCGGCTCCGGTGTGTATTATCGCACCGATCTCAAGCTGGGCTGCGGCGGTGAATTCCTACGTGCCGGAAGATGCGGGGATCAGCGGATTTCAGCTGTTCCTGCGGACGATTCCGTATAACCTGTATGCGATTCTGACTCTGGTTATGGTTATCTTCATGACACTGACGGCATTTGACTTCGGGCTGATGAAGAAACATGAGGACAACGCGGCAAAAGGAGATCTTTTCACAAGCGGTGCGGAGGAGTTCGAACAGGTTCCCGAGGAAGAAGTAAACCCCAACGGCAAGGTGATTGACCTTGTGCTTCCGGTTGCCGTGCTGATTGTCTCCGCCATCGGCGCCATGATTTATACCGGATACCTGGGAGGCGCAACGGATGTGATTACCGCATTCTCCGGATGCGATGCCGAGACAAGCCTGATCTTTGCAACCACGCTGACAATCTTTGTCATGCTGTTTTTATATCTGCCGAGAAAGGTCGTCACTTTCAAGGGATTTATGGACAGCCTTGTAGAAGGGTTCAAGCTGATGATTCCGGCAGTGACGATTCTGATTTTCGCATGGTCCCTGAAGGGGGTCGGCGATGCGCTGGGACTGGCTGATTTTGTCGGCCATGTCGTCGGAGACAATGCGTCGGCAAGTATCTTTATCCCGGCTGTGCTGTATATTGCAGCGGTATTCCTCTCATTTTCCACGGGAACATCCTGGGGAACATTCGCTATCCTTGTTCCGATCGCGACAGCGATGTTCGAGGGCAGTACAAATCTGGAGATGATGATCGTTGCTGTGGCGGCTGTTCTTGCAGGAGCAGTTTGCGGCGACCACATTTCTCCGATTTCAGACACAACAGTTATGTCATCGGCGGGAGCGCAGAGTAACCATCTGAATCACGTATCTACGCAGATGCAGTATGCTGCCGTAGTAATGATCGTTTCCCTGATCGGATACCTGCTGGCCGGAATCGTGCAGATCTGGTGGGTTGTGCTCGGATTCAGCCTGATCCTGCTGCTGGCGGTGCTTTCCGGAATGAAGATCTTCTTTGAGAGAAAAGAGAAAAAACAGGCGGCTGCGTCAGGGGGCGGGAAATGATCCGGCTTGATGTTCCGTATATCGACCAGAGCGTAAAGTATCCGACCGGATGCGAGAGCGTGTCTGCGGTAATGCTGCTGCAGTTTCTCGGGATTCCGGTTACGGTCGATGAATTTATAGAAAACGATCTGGAAAAACAAGACTTTGAATTAAGGAACGGGGTCCTTTATGGACCCGATCCCCGCAGATATTTCTGCGGAAGTCCGTACGATGAAGATGCATTCGGGTGCTATGCCCCTGTGATCGTCCGGGCGCTTGAGCGGGCATTGGAAAATGCCGTCCATCGGTATGGAGAAAAATACAGAGAATTTCAGGTGAAAGACGAGACGGGGCTCACTGCAGAAGAGCTGACAGAAAAATATGTCAGCAAAGGAATGCCCGTGATATTCTGGGCGTGCATCAATATGCGGGAGCCGGTTACCGGTCCCTCCTGGCGGCTCTCTGATACGGGAGAAGAATTTACCTGGATTTCCAATGAACACTGTATGCTTCTGGTAGGATTTGACGAAGAAGGTTATTATTTCAATGATCCCTATGATAATAACGGAGTGATACGGTATCCGAAGGATGTGGTGGAAGACAGGCACCGGGCGCAGCATATGCAGGCGGTTGCAGTTTGGGGACGTAGTAAAGTTTAGCTTTACTACGTCCCCTTTTGATGCTGACTGTGTCCCAAAATTACAACAGCTGTATTCCGTTTTCTCTTGCGCGCGTTACGATCTCCTCCGGCCAGAGGGAAGACTGTACCTCGCCGATATGAGCTTTACGCAGGTAGTACATGCAGATTCTGGACTGCCCGATTCCACCGCCCACGGTATAGGGCAGTTCTCCGTTCAGCAGGGATTTCTGGAAGGGGAGCTCTGCCCGTTCTTCGCATCCTGCTTCTTTGAGCTGGCGGCGGAGAGAGTCTTCATCCACACGGATTCCCATGGAGGAGAGCTCAAGGGCCATGTCAAGAACCGGGTAATAGACGATAATATCGCCGTTTAACTCCCAGTCATCATAGTCCGGTGCGCGTCCGTCATGTTTTTCACCGGAAGCGAGGACTTTGCCGATCTGGGAGACAAAGACGGCTCCTTTGGCTCTGGCGATCAGGTTCTCGCGCTCTTTCGGCGTGCGGTCCGGATACATATCTTCCAGTTCCTGTGAAGTGATGAAAAAGATATCATCCGGCAGGAGCGGTTCAATATAGTTATACCGTCTTGATATGTAGTCCTCCGTGTCTTTCAGCGCGCTGTATACTTTGCGTACTGTGTACTGCAGCGTCTCGGTATTGCGTTCTTCCCTGGAAATGATCTTCTCCCAGTCCCACTGATCGACATAGAGGGAATGAATGTTGTCCGTGTCCTCATCCCGGCGCACGGCACTCATATCCGTGTAGAGCCCTTCACCGGAATGAAATCCGTATTTCTTCAGGGCGAATCTTTTCCATTTTGCCAGAGAGTGGACAATCTCGGCAACGGCCTCATCCTGCTCCCTGATACCGAAAGCGACAGGACGCTCCACGCCGTTTAAGTTGTCGTTCAGTCCGGAGTCCGGATAGACGAACAGCGGAGCGGAGACACGGGTGAGGTGCAGGGCTTTTGCAAGCGCGCGTTCGAAATGATCTTTAACCTCTTTGATGGCCACTTCCGTCTCCCGGATTGTCAGGGGAGAGGAGTAACCCTCGGGTATTTTTAACTGTTCCATTATAAAAATCTCCTTTTGTCTTTTATTTCAAAGTCTGAGACATTTCCTTTCTATTTTAAGTTGCGCAGGGGGAGAAGTCAACAGGGTTATAAATTAACAGATAATTTAAAATTATTTGATAAAAATACTAAAAATTTATTGACAAAAGTAAAAGTGAGTGATATTATAATTACAACAAATAAAAACTTTAAAAAGTTTTTAACCTGCCGGACACGGAGGGGGAAAGGTAATCAGATATAGAGAAAGATCATAATGACGAGAAAGTTATGAGAGAAGCAAAATCTATATCGAGGAAAAGATCATCGAGGAGCTCAAGTTCAATGGGAATTTAAGTAAAGGAGGTACGGACCACCGGG
>CBJMC01400__coassemble_668_pt1 | contig 43685 bp, 31 predicted proteins | sample CBJMC01400__metabat2_high_PE_029 | metagenome-assembled genome bin CBJMC01400 | reverse complement strand
TAAATCTGCAGAGCTACCGCAGATATATTGCTGTAGTACCGCAGCAGTCCGTGATCTTTACAGGAACACTCAGAGAGAACATCACCTATGGACTGAAAGATTTTCCGGAGGAAAAGCTGCAGGAAGTCGTTCGTGCAGCCAACCTTGAGGATGTGGTAGCGAAGCTGCCCCAGGGGCTCGATACAGTGCTGACCGAACACGGAGAAAACTTGTCCGGAGGACAGCGACAGAGGATTTCGCTTGCAAGAGCATTTGCACGGGATCCAAGAATTTTGATCCTGGATGAAGCTACATCTGCGCTGGACAGTGTGTCTGAGAAAAACATCCAGGAGTCTATTCACAGGCTGATAAAAGGAAGGACTACCCTGATCGTTGCACATCGGCTGTCCACTATCAGGGATGCGGATAAGATTGCCGTGATCGGGGAGGGCGGCCTGTTGGAATATGGAACATGGCAGGAACTGATGGATAAAAAGGGAGAGTTTTACAGGATGAGATCTCTGCAAGAATGAGGCCCTCAAAAATATGTCTGTATCCTTGATTAAAAAACAATAATATATGATTCGCGTTTTTACTGGCGCTTTTACCCAGTCTGCGTTATTATGGACAAAAGCATTATATTTCCAGCATGTTTTATTCTCAAGCGGCAGTACTGCCCGCATCAAAAGTTCTATTACATTCAGGAAAATCCCGATGCTTTTCATTCCCTATTAACAGCAGAGAGATTCTGGATGTAACAGCACATGCGGAGCAGGCGATCCGGGAGTGTATCGCAGAAGGCGTGCTGAAGGACTTTCTGGAGAAACACAGAGCGGAGGCGAAGGAAATGAGTATATTTGAATATGACCAGGAAAAGCATATGAGACAGGAGCGGGAAGACGCCTGGGCAGATGGGCATAGCGCTGGAAGAGAAGAGATGCTCATAACTCAGATACGCAAAAAGCTCGCAAAAGGGAAGTCTGTCGAGGTGATCGCAGACGAACTGGAAGAGTCGGAGGAACGCATCAGGGAAATGATCGACAAGATCAGACAGGAAGAGGCGTGAATAAATCGTAGAGGAACGGACAGGAATACTGACCGCCAAAAGAAATGATAAATAACAACAACATAAGAATGAAAATACCGTCAGCCGGTAATCGGCTGGCGGTATTTTTATTCTCTCGAGCAACGGGCCAAGCGGACATGGTGGCATGTCCATTTGCGTCAGAAAACAGGAGCTTAATTGATTCAAAAACTAAATTAAACAAAAATTAACCATACCGGGGGTGGGGTAAATGTATAATAGTGCTAAATAAAAAGTGCGAAAATTGTGAAAAATACCAATTAAATAATAATATTTTCAATGATAAAATAAAAAAAGAATTAATTTAATCGAATATATAAGTTAAATTGAAATAAAAATAAAGCACATTAGAAACAAAATATTGAATAATATATGGCAATTATTTATTCAAATTTAAAATAATTGTTAAAAAATTTAAGGAGGAACGAGATGAAGAGAAGACGGATGAGGAAAGTGGCCCGCAGGGCAACTCCGGTCGTTCTGACCGCGGCTATGGCGGTGACCTCTGGCGGGATGCTGCTCCCCGTAATGCAGGCGGATGCAGCGGAGACGACAGTAACCCCGGTGGTGACCTGGGATTTCGCGGAAGACATCAACGGCTGGTACTACAGTGCCGACTGGGCGAGCAGCTACAGCGGAGCAGACACGACAGTGGATTACGACGGAGACATGGAGGCGCTGAAAGCCGCCGTAGATTACAGCCAGGACGCGGCGTCAAGCTGGAGTCAGATCGGCATCTGCTACTGGAACGATGCGGGGATGGATCTGACGGGAGTAAACAACGTCACTTTCGACCTGATCTACGACACAGCGGATAAGAATGCCGGCAACTTCAGTGTCAAAGCATTCTCCAATGCCGGGATCGACCAGTATGTATCGGTAGACCCGGCTGCGGCGGAGACGGTAGACGGCACCATCGTAAAGAATCAGGTGACGATCAGCTTTGAAGCGCTGACAGAAGAGCAGGGCGCTGTTGTAAATGACTTCACGATCGCGCTGGTGGGCGTGAACACAGATTACAAAGGCGAGGTCTGGATCGACAACGTCAGCCTTAATAAGGTAGAGACAAGCACCAGCGAGGAGCAGGAGACAGGCAGCTTTGATTTCGCAGAGAACATCGACGGCTGGTATTACGGCGACGACGAGAATTGGAAATGGCAGTACAACGGCGCGGATCCGACGGTAGAGTGGTCCGACGGACGCATGAAGATCGCCGGCGCTGACTTCAGTCAGGATGCAGACAAAGACTGGAGCAACTTTGCGGTGGCTTACTGGAGCGACGCAGGTCTGAACCTGAAAGGCTCCACGCAGGTGACCATGGACGTCTGGTATGAGACGGACAAGCTGACGGACGGCACTCTTAAGATGGCCCTTTACTCAAATGCAGGCATCGATACAAATGCGGATATTACAAATCTGGAGGCGGATGCCGAGACCGGACTGACCAAAGGAACTGTGACCATGGAGTTTGACGCCATCACAGCAGATGCCGTACAGGATCTGGGATTGAAGGTAGTCGGATGCTATACCTCCTATCAGGGCGATATCTATGTTGATAACATCCGTTTTACAACGATGGTGGATACATCCGATACAAGCGTGGATTCCACCGTGGCTGCCAATGACGGCAACGCGGTATCTTCAGACGGCAGCAGCCTGACGGTGAAGAAACAGGACGGCTCCACAGAGAGCGCGGAGTACGCGTCGGCAGTAACGCTGGTGGATCCGGAGGCAACGGCGGAGACAGTCGCTCTGTACCAGTATCTGCAGGCGGTAGGAAAGACAGACAGCGTGATCTACGGACACCAGAACGATACATGGCACAAGGCGGGCAGCTCATCCCTGTCCGACTCTGATACATATGACGTGACCGGCATGTACGCCGGAGTAGTCGGCATCGACACATTGTCTCTGACAGGCAATGAGTACAGCGCATCCCGCTACAACAGTGAGATGAGCGGCACGGCCGGATACGAGGCTGTGGACACGGAAGGACAGAGCACACTGGCGGCAAATGTAGAGGCGGCGGCAAAGCTTACCAACTACAACATCGCAAACGGCTCCATCATCACACTGTCAGCCCATATGCCGAACTTCTCCATCGTAACGGAGAACGAATCCTATGATCCGGAGACAGATCCTGCCTATGCGAAATATGACTTCTCCGGTTACACACCGAACACGCTGACCGGCGACGTGATGAACCAGATCCTGCCGGGCGGCGCTTACAACGAAGTGTACAACGCATACCTTGATATGATCGCTGACTATGCATCCCAGGTAGACGGAACCATCATGTTCCGGCCATTCCATGAGGCGACAGGAAGCTGGTTCTGGTGGGGCGCGGCGTTCTGCGACGCAGAGACATACAAGAGCGTATATAAATACACAGTAGAATATTTAAGAGATGAGAAAGACGTCCACAATATGCTCTACCTCTACGGGCCGGGTAGCGAGGCGTCCAGCGTGGAAGAGTACGCGACACGCTATCCGGGAGACGGATATGTGGATCTGGTAGGATTCGACATGTACGACAGCGACCCGGTAGACGATCAGGAAACCGTATGGTTTAACAACCTGAGATCGCAGCTTTCCCTCATACAGGACTTTGCCGATGCGCACGGCAAACTGATGGCGGTAACAGAGACGGGGCTTGCCTCTTCTACAGCGGATGCAGGACATTCTCAGACTGTGCTCCATGAGACTGGAAATAAGAACCTGAACTGGTACAACATGGTCCTTGACGCCGTATCCGAGAGCGATGCGTCCTATTTCCTGCTGTGGGCAAACTTCGGCAAGACGGACGGTTACTATACGCCTTATGTAGATGAAGTGAATGCGGACGGCAGCCTCCACGGACATGAGACGCTGGATGGATTCTTAAGCTTCTATAATGATAACCGTTCCATCTTCGCGGGTGACCAGATCGGAGTCCTTGACAGCATCAATGCGCCGGAAGTCAGCGCAGCGGCGGCAGACATTACAGGTTACATCACAACTCCGCTGGCAGGAAAACGTGTGACGGAGCCGATGACCCTGACGGCAAGAGTGACAGGCGCAGATGCAGACACAGAGCTGGCATTCGTGCTCACCGGCGAGACGACACAGACCATCCCGGCTGCACTTGAAGGAAATACAGCATCAGCGGAGCTTGACGCCGAGACGCTTGCGGCTGTAGGCGAGAGCGCTGACGGCAGGCTGGAGTTGACGGCGGACGGAGAAGTGATCGCCTCCATCGGCCTGATCTACAACATACCCGAACCGGAAGAAGATCCTTACGAGATCGACGGCTTTGAAAACTACTACGGAGTGGACTCCATGATGACGTCCAGATGGACGACGAATAAAGATACGGGAAGCAACATCACCCTGAACCTGACAGATGAGGAAGGCCTCGTCATGGACGGAGGATACGCACTGTCCTTTACATATGAAGAGACGTCCACAGGCTGGGCGGGCGCGACCATCTCGAAAGAGGTAGACTGGTCAGACTGTGATGCACTCCAGTTCTACACCATACCGGACGGCAATAACCAGAAAGTCGTGATCCAGATCACGGCAAACGGAACGGTATACGAAGCGTACTTAAATGAATATGCAGACTATGCGGCAAATGACGGAAGCCAGCCAATCCTCGTTACCATCCCTTTCGCGGACTTTGTGGAGCGTGATACAGAGGGCAACCCGGCAGGCGGCCTGGTGGAAGATGCTGCAAATATAGAATCCTTCGGATTGTGGGTGAATGCGATCCCGGATTCTGACGCTATCGACGAAAACGGTATGGTCAGCGGAACGATCATCTATGATAAGATCACGGCGGTAAACAGCGGTTTGGATGAGGCAACTTTCGAGGCGGTAACAGCAGAACCGGAGGATCCGAGTGGACCGACAGACCCAAGTGAGCCGACAGACCCGAGCGAGCCGACAGATCCGAGTGAGCCGACAGATCCGAGCGAGCCGACAGATCCGAGTGACCCGGCAGAGCCGAGCGATCCGACAGATACAAAGGATCCGACTGATTCGAAAGATCCGGCGGACTCTGAGAAGCCGGCTGATACGGATAAACCGGCAGCATCTGACAGCAAAGACGCAGACGGCGATGATTCCAAGACAGTGCAGACGGGAGATACAACTTCTATTATGGCAGCCGTCATGGCAATGCTCACATCAGGGGGAGCCGGAGCAGCGGCGCTGAGATGGAGAAGAAAAAAGAAAGATTAAACAGACGACACAGACAGTAAGACAATGATAAGAGGGAGTGTATTATGAAAGGAAAGACCAGATTATTGGCAGGCTTCATGACTGCGGTCTTACTCTCGACAACATGCCTCGGCGGCGTAAGCGCCGCCGGGGAAGAAGGGATAACTACACTGAACGCATCAGTGACAGAAGACGAATCGACTACATGGAACGCGACAGTAACGGCGGGGGAGACTCTGTTCCCGGCGGGAACGGAGCTCCGGTTCGCTGTGGCTGATGAGGATGCGAGGGCGGCAGTTCAGGAGCAGCTCATGACAGCGATCGCAGGGGAAGAGGAGAATGCGGAAGATGATACGACAGCAGGGAAAATTCTTCAGGATCTCCATGTATATGATTTCAGCCTGACTGATGCGGAGGGAGCGGAGATTGACTACACCGATAAAGTAACCTACTCGGTGAAAAGCGATGCCGCAGCAGATACAGATACGGACGCGGCGGATTATGTCATATACCGCGTCATTGAAAATGAAGATTCGGGAGAAGGAGTTGCAGTGACTCTGGAACCTATAGAAAATACTACGGGAACCGTTAAGCTGGATGAATTAGGATGGATGACAGAGTTCAGCGTGGAGACGGAACCTGTGGAGCGGATCGCGGTGGCTGTGTATAAGACGGCTGCGGCAGAGACTGAAGAGAGTTCTGAGGAGGGAGATGGAACTGAGGAAGAAGAGAACGCGGGAGATGTGGGAGTTTCTACGTTTGCAGTTAATGTGGATAGAAAAGAGGGGTATGTTGAAGAGCCGACACCTGTTAATGTCAATAGTTTTGCTCCGATGAACCAATTACTTATTCTGGACAATATACCTGAAGCATCTGTAAGAGTTTCAGATTTTAGTAGAGATGGTGTACAAACTTATTCAACGACTCCAGATTCTAGCGATCCCTATCGTGGCTATCAGATAAAAACAATTTCGCCAGAAGGAGAGAGAGATCCATATACAGACAATGTGACAGACGGTCTTTCTAAGGGGAACTTCTGGGGAAGTAACGAACATGGCCCTTATAATTCTATGTATACGGATATGCGTGCTGGAGATGGGGATGCTGCTTATGGAGGAGTGGCTGTCCTTTTTCAAGGGTCAAGTGAAAATAATGTTGATTTAACTGCTTATCCTAATAAAACGAAAGCGGAAGTTTATCAATGGGAATATACAGCGGGGTGGAAAAAAAAGGATCAAAGCCTTAAAACTACGACAATGTGGATTGAGCTAGAATATACCAATGCGGCATATTATAACGGCGAGCTAGTTAATGCAAAAGCTAAGATAAGTTTGACCCCATCGAAAAATCGTAATCTAAGTGCCCCATGGAACTGCAAAAATGGATATAAGGGAACTTACGAACCAATGATCCAGGTCAGTGGAAGTTTATACAGAGGATGGGTGTGGCAAAATGTAGAGAACTGCCATATAGACCTAAGTTTTTATCATAAATCAGATACAAGTTTTAGTAATCCGATTATGGTAAACGATACGGACGAAAATTTAAGTTATGATTCTATGTTTGCTACTTACTATACGATCAATTCCCTGAATCCTGCAAAAAATACAAAATGGCAAAATGAAGATCCGGCAAGATATACGGGGCCGGAGTATGTACTCCCTACAGAGCAAATCCATGCTGCTTATATCGCGAAAGAGTACAAGGTTAACGAGAAAACATATACCAGTAATATTTCTACATATTTTGAATCAAAAAACAGTGCTGGAGAGTTTAAGCAATATGCATATAACGGTGGCACGAATCATTGGGGAGGAGGCCAAGGCGAAGATGATGGAAACGACCACATTGGTGCACCTGGATGGGCTCAGAACTCTGTCATGATCATTCCGAAGAAGACGGATACATTATCGTTCACACTCGGACAAATGGAATTGCAACCTTGGTACAATGGTGGAGACACAGTGAACGGTTATACTCAGGCGACGGATATGATGTGGGCAACTATCAGCACGCGGCCTTTTACCCAGACCCGTGTACCGGTCAACATTAACTTTACAAAAAAATGGGGGAATATGACGGAAACCGACTTGGGTAATGTTCAGTCGGTAGAACTTGAGCTCTGGCTGGAGTCTGCAAACAAAGACTCGGAGAAACTGAGAAAAATCACGATTACAAAAGGTGAAAATAATGAATGGAAGGGAACGTTTGAACTGGTTCCGGATTTGAAGTTTTATATAGATCATGGTTACAACAATCCTAAATATGTATTAAAGGAAATCAAAGTTAATTACACGGACGGAACTTCTGATTCTGTGGATGGTCAAGATTTTCCCTATGACATTAGTGGTAATCTGACAATCGACAATGTGACTAGAAAAGATGGAGATAATAGTTCTTATGAAATTAATCAAGAATTTTCCATAACGAATACAAAGAAACAAAAAGGCAGTGTTACTGTAATCAAGAAAGGAATTGACGGAACTGGTGAGACGCAGCTTGACGGAGTTGTATTTCAACTGCAAAGGGCAACAGTCGAGGGGGATGTCTGGAATATTGATTCTAGCTCTTCACCAATTACGGAAACAACAGTGAATGGTCAGTGCGAGTTTAAGGATCTTGAAAAAGGGAATTATCTTTTGACTGAAACAAAAACACTTTCAGGATATACGCTATTGAAAGAACCTGTAAAGATTACGATACCGTATGTTATGAATACGAGCGATGTTTCTAACAGTACAGGACCTGGCACTGGAGATGGAATACAGGATGGAGATAAGACCCTTTACTACAATTTGACATACACCATAACTAACGGGCAGTCCTTTGACCTGCCTCAAACAGGGGGAACAAGCGCAGACCGGATTATGAGGACAGGCATGGTCCTGTTCGTGACAGCAGGGGGCGCGCTCCTTTACCTGAACAGGAAAAGGAGGCGAGAACAGCAGAAGAGCTAGAGGACATCTCGGAAAACGAGCAGGAGAAAAATTATTAAGGGAAAAAGCAAAAGGAGAGCAAAATGAGAAAGAAAAATCTGTTTAAAAAACTGATTGCAACAGCCGGCGCTATGGTCATGGCGCTGACAATGATGATGCCGATGGGAGTTAGCGCGGCAGATTTTCCAACGGGAAATGGCACCCTGACGATTACTAAATATGCGAGTACGGGCAGTGATTTGGGTTGGGATGAGACAAACACTTCCCAGACAGATCCGCAGGGAACTCCTATTGAAAATGTGACGTTTACAATAAAAAATGTCGGAACTATTGTACAGGATACATATACTGATGATGGTACAGAAACAACGGCGCTTTTATATAATATTACAGATGAAAACGTCAGAAATGTGCTGCGTTCAGCGAACGTTGCTCCTGTTTCTACAAACAACTCGACATATTATTACTATTCAAGTACTGATATTGATGCAGGTCTTAAGAGTGCGTATAATACCTTGCATAGCAGCATAGAGAATCTTGTAGCAAACGGCGGAATGGTACAGACGACCAATGGATCTGGTGTAGCAACCTTTAATAATCTTGATCAGGGCCTTTATCTTGTTGTTGAGACTGCTGCTCCTGCAAATGTAACACAGAAATCAGTTCCGTTTTTTGTATCTATTCCATCTATTGTGAATGGTACTGAAGAGGATGGAAATACAACTTGGACAACAGATGTTCATGCTTACCCGAAAAATGCAGTAGGAACTCCGACAATTGATAAAGGTATTCAGGTGCCTGGAACCAATGAGGGAACAACTAAACTGGCATATCAGACGAATGCGAACATTGGCGATACAATCACGTATGAAGTACCAATTACAGCAATCGTTCCTGCTGATGGTCTGGAACAACTCTATGTAACAGATACCATGACAAAGGGACTTACGTATACTGCAAATTCAGTAGTTGTATATCAGATGAACACTGCTGATGATAGAGACTTTGCTGACAATAAAATAGTTGATAGTTCAAATTATAGTGTAGATGGCCCTACTCCAGATACGGGGGCGGTAGCTAAAACTATTACAATTAGGTTTGATAGCGACTATTTAGAGACTCTCAGAGCAGGAAGTACATGTTTCTTCCGAATTGTATATAACTGTACACTGAATGAAAACGCAGTCCTTGGGCAGACGGGAAATAGCAATAAGGTTGAACTGTATTACTCAAATTCTACATCTACAGAAAATGTACCTAATGTGCCGGGAACAACAGAACCAAAAGTATTTACTTACGGAATTGATCTGACAAAGACTGGAGAGAAGAATACTTTTCTGAAAGACGTACGATTTACCCTGACTGACGGAAGCGACAACCCTGTTAAGGTTAAAGAAGACAGTACAGCTACTTATTATATCCCGGGCGGCGATTCAAATATCGTAACAACTAATGACCAGGGCAAGATAAGCATCAGAGGTTTGGCACCGGGAACATACAAACTGACAGAGACAAAGACAAACAGCGGGTATGTACTTCTGAAAGATCCAATAACAGTTGTGATATCTCAGTTATCTTCTGAGACAGGGGTAGCGACTGCAACAGTAAATGGTGATGAGGTTAGTATGACGCCTGATGAACTGAATGGAAACAGCGCAACGGCAAAAGTTCCGCTGAATGTAGTCAACAACCGCGGCTTCGACCTCCCGCAGACAGGTGCTGCAGGAACAGCTCTCTTCGCGATCGTTGGTATCGTGCTTGCCGCAGTTGCAGGCGGACTGCTCTTCTTCCTGAAGAGATCTCCGAAGAGAAAATAAAGTAAAGTAATAAAGTAACAGTTCAGCCATAAACTGACTGCTGCAAGCATATTCATAGTCTCCCAGGGGGAAGCCCGTATGGACTTTCCCCTGCATTTAAATGTGCCGGTGCGGCTCGTTTACCCCTCTCTGGCGGCGCCGGCAGATTTAAATGCAGGGAAGGAGAAGACGATGACGAGGAACAGAGTGCTCACGGTCATCCTTGTCCTGGTGCTGATCACAGGACTGGGGGTGCTTGTCTACCCCTTTGTCAGCAACATGCTGCACGACAGGAAACAGGATGAGATCATAACAGAATACAATGAGAACATGGAGAACCTTGACCAGGAGGAGAAGGACGCCATGCTGGAGCGGGCACGGGAGTACAATGAGGGCCTGTTGGGTAATGTTGTCCTTACTGATCCTTTTGATCCTGCGGCGATGGAGGAGCAGAACGAAGAGTACGACTCCATCCTGAATCTGGAGGGCGACGGTGTGATGGCGTATGTGGAGATCCCCAGGATTGACCTGTACGAGGCTGTTTACCACGGCACGTCGGACGAAGTGCTGGCACGGGGCATCGGCCATCTGATGAATACCTCTCTTCCGGTAGGAGGGGAAGGCACCCATGCGGTCCTCTCGGGTCACACCGGACTGCCGGAGGCGGAGCTGTTTACGAATCTGGAACTGGTGGAAGAGGGCGATGTTTTTTATATCCATGTGCTCGGAGAGACGCTGGCTTACGAGGTGGATCAGATCAAGGTGGTGGAGCCTTCTGATACAAGCGATCTGCTCATCGAGCAGGGGAAAGACTATGTGACACTTGTGACCTGTACCCCCTACGGGATCAATTCTCACAGGCTTCTCGTGCGCGGACACCGCGTGCCCTATACGGAGGAGCTTCGTGACAGGGGCGACGCCCAGGCGGCGGAAGGTGTGGAAGGCGAGAGTTGGAAAGCGGTCTACGGACGCGCGCTCCTGGAGGGCGTGCTGATCGCTGCGGTGATCCTCGGAGTATTCCTGATCGTGATGAGACGCCTGCGTAAGAAAGGCGTCATTAAGGCCGGGAACGGAGACGTTGCGCATGGCGCCGGGAAGAGGAAGAAGAGAAAGAGAAGGAGAGGCAGATGAGAAGAAAACTGCTGTATGCTGTGGTGATCCTCATATATCTGGCGGGATTTGCCGCCGCTGCCGCTCCTGATCTGAATCGTCTTGCCGCCGCCATATCGGCTTCAGACGTGATCGGTGATTTTGAGGAGCGCGCTCGGGGAGATTCTGAAGACGGACAGGATACGGGTGCGGAAGACGGAACAGGTGAGGATGCATGGGATCCTGGTTTATCGGAGGAGCTCCGCCGGGCGATGGAAGAGTACAACGCCCGGATCTTTGCGGAGGGGCAGTCCGGCATGACGGATCCCTGGGTCTATGAACAGAGCGGCGTGGAGCTTGCGGACTACGGAGTGGAGGATGACGTTGCGGCAGTCATAGAGATCCCATCTATGTCCGTGGAGCTGCCGGTCTATCTTGGGGCCACGGAGGACAACATGACGAAAGGCGCGGTCCATCTCGGGGAGACTTCCATGCCCACCGGAGGGGAGAATACGAACTGTGTGATCGCCGCCCACCGGGGTTACCGGGGGATCCCCATGTTTCAGTATATTGAAGATGTACAGGTAGGGGATCCTGTGATCCTGACGAATCTGTGGGAGACTCTTGTCTACCGGGTGTCGGAGATCAAGGTGATCGACCCCTCTGACATCCGGGAGATCCTGATCCGCCCGGGCGAGGATATGGTGACTCTTTTTACCTGTCATCCGTATACCCATAATTATCAGAGATACGTGGTGCTCTGTACGAGAGATCCCGGGGCGGAAGCGGCATATGCTGCGGGAAAAGACATAGAAAACGGTACGGCGTCCGCAGAGTATGCCGCAGATCAGGGCGTGTCCTCAGACGTCCGGAATGCCGCCATCGAAGATGACGGTGAGATCCTCAGACGGGAGCGTCTGCTCCGCTACGGATCATACGCCGCTCTGGCTGCGGCGGGCGTGGCGATATTGGCCGGCATGTCCGGAAAGAAAGGAAAAAGGAAAAAACGCAGGTAACTGTTACTTCCTGAAGTCTGATTTGCTCCAAAAGGGTTGACAAAAGCCAAAAAATCAGCTTAAATATTGTTACAAGTTAAGGAAAATTAAGTGTTTTATAACAAAAATGATGTGAGGCTGAGTCATGGAGCGAAAGAAGAAAGTCAGACTGCAGGATATTGCAGAGGCAATGGGGATAAGTATAGTTACTGTATCTAACGCGTTGAACGGGAGGAGCGGGGTGAGCGAAAGTCTTGCGGAAGAGATCTGCCGCAAGGCTGAAGAAATGGGTTACCGTTTACATGCTGAATCCCGCAAAAAAGAAAAAGAGGCGTATGTGTTCGGCGTGATCGTTGCCGAGCGATACGTGAAGGAATTTCCTTCCTTCTATATGGATATTTACAAATGGGTCACTCAGGAAGCTATGAAGAGAGGCAGTCTTACTATGCTGGAAGTAGTGGATGAGGGCCGGGAAAAACTGGAGCAAAGATCCGCTGTCTTCTCGGGGATCGACGTAGATGGGATCATCATCATCGGGGAAATGGAACGGGCGTATATCAAAGCGCTGATGGGGCACACGAGTGTGCCTATCGTATGTGTGGACTATTATGATACGATACCGGGGCTTGATTACATTGTTACTGATAGTTACGGCGGAATGGAGCGGGTAACGGAACTGGTACTGGATGCGGGGCACAGGAAGCTTGCTTTCGTGGGAGGAACCAATACGACGAAGAATATCCTCGACAGGTACCTGGGATTCTGCAAGGCGCTTATGAAGCGGGGGCTTGATTTCCGGGATGCGCAGCTCATTCCCGACAGAGCGGAGAATCTTTACGATTATAAGCTCCGCATTGAATTGCCGGAGGAACTGCCCGATGCATTTGTATGTAATTGTGATAAGAGCGCAGGGATTCTTTTGAACCTGCTGCATGAGAAAGGAATCCGCGTGCCTGATGATGTGTCTGTGGTCGGATTTGACCATTATCAGACGCAGACAGAGACGAAACTGGAACTTATAACATATGAAAATGATGAGAAAGTGATCGCCCAGATCAGTGTCAGCACTCTTCTCGGACGGATCGAAGGCAAACGCAAACCCGAGGGGGTAAGGGTGATCATAGGCGAAGTTGTGTCAGGAAATACTCTGAAGGATAAGAGGAGCGAATAAGGATGGCAGAAGTAAAACTGAAGGATATCGCGCAGGCGCTGGGGGTAAGTACTGTTACTGTCTCGAATGCGCTTTCCGGGAAAAAAGGCGTCAGTGATAAGATGAGAGCTCGGATCCGGGAGACGGCTGAGGCGATGGGGTATGACATGCTTAAGTATGAGAGGCAGACAGAGGGAAATCGCGTTGGAGTTCTTGTCGGAGAAAAGTATCTGGAAATCGGGGTAAGTTTTTACTGGGCGATGTACCAGAAAGTTGCCTATATGGCGTCGCGGCACCAGGGGGTCACGGTCTTGGAAACAGTAACCCGGGAAGATGAACGGACAAAGCATCTTCCGAAGATCGTAGAAGAGCAGACGGTAGACGGACTGATCGTGATCGGATGGATGGAAAAGGACTATGTGAGCAAACTTGTGAAAGATTCCGGCATACCGGTCGTTCTTCTGGATTTCAATCTGAAAGATGTCCGGTGTGACGCCGTAATGTCCAATAACTACATGGGGATGTATAAAGCGACCCGGTATCTGTTGGAACACGGGCACTGTGATATTGCGTTTGTAGGATCTGTCCATGCAAATGATAATATCATGGACAGATATTTCGGATATTGTAAGGCTTTGTATGAAAGCGGGGTCAAAGTACGTAAAGAATGGCTGTTGGAAGACCGCGACATTGAGAGCGGCGATATGAAAGTGACCCTTCCGGAAAATATGCCGACTGCTTTTGCGTGCAATTCTGATCTTACGGCCGGATATCTCTATGACGCCCTTGTGGAGAAAGGGTACCGGATCCCGGAGGATATTTCCATTGTTGCATACGACAACTACCTGTTCGGGCATCCTTTTGCAGAGCAGCTCACAACATACAATGTGGATATGGAGCGAATGGCGGCAAGCGCCATGAAACTCCTTCTTGGCAAGATCAGAGGCGTCGAAAAGTATTACGGCGTCAGATATATCGACAGCGATATCGTAGAGCGCGGAAGCGTGCGCACGGTTCCGTGGAACCGGGGAGAAGAGTAGGGCAAAAAACAAGGAGGCGGATCATCTGATCTGCCTCCTTGTTTTTATAGGTCTGCGCTTTTCGCTTTTTCAATCTCTTCCTTCGACACTTCCGCCATATGAGAAATCTCTTCCACGCTCATCCCGTTGTGGAGCATCTTTTTGATCATGGATAAGCGGGCGTCCTCCCAGGCATCCTCCCGCTCCTGTCTCATATGCTTTTCCTGGTCATATTCAAATATACTCATTTCTTTCGCCTTCGCTCTGTGCTTCTCCAGAAAGTCCTTCAGCACGCCCTCTGCGATACACTCCCGGATCGCCTGCTCCGCGTGTGCTGTTACATCCAAAATCTCTCTGCTGTTAATAGGGAATGAAAAGCATCGGGATTTTCCTGAATGTAATAGAACTTTTGATGCGGGCAGCGCTGCCGCTTGAGAATAAAACATGCTGGAAATATAATGCTTTTGTCCATGATAACACAGACCGGATAAAAGTGCCAGTAAAATTTTGGCTCGGCATGGTTCACGGTTAGCAGTTCAGATTTTATGGAAGACGCATTGGATATATATTACTGGCGGTTAAAAACAAATTTTTTAAAGAAAAAGTGCGATAAATTATAAACAAAAATAAAGTTAAATAATGGAATTAATAATTTGTTTAATCAATTAAAAATAAAATTAGCTCAAAAATATACAGAAAAATAGAGATTTATGAGAAAAATTGCATAAAAATGAAATGAATAAATTATAGAAATGATAGAAAATAAAATTAAAAAACACAAAATATTGAACTCAAAACACATAAATGATAAGATTAAATAAAGTAAAATTTAAACTTAAAGGAGGAACAAAAATGAAGAAGAAAAGAGTTCTGGCTCTGATGTTGGCCGCAGCAATGACCTTTTCACTGGCTGCCTGCGGAAATTCGGATTCGGGCAAAAAAGGTGACGATGGTGGGAAGAAGGATGCGGAGACGGAAGAAACTGGTGTGACTCTTGACCAGATTACCTTGGGCGAAGATTATACGGACATCAGCGCGGATCTGCATTTCCTGACGAACAGGACAGACATCATCGATACTACGTTTGCTGACTACATTGCAGCGTTCCAGAAGATGTATCCAAATGTCAATATCGAGTATGAAGGGATCACAGATTACGCCAACGACGTAACGACCCGCCTTTCCACAGGAGACTGGGGAGATATCTGTATGATACCGACGACAGTATCCAAAGACGATCTGGGAGATTACTTCCTGCCTCTGGGCGATACGGATACGCTCGGCGAGACGTATACTCTGCTGGACAACTTCTCTTATGGCGGAGTATCCTACGGACTTCCGTCGCTGGCAAACATCCAGGGTGTTGTTTACAACACGGCAGTATTTGAGGAAGCCGGCATTACAGAACTCCCGACGACTCCGGATGAGTTCCTGGACGCTCTTCAGGCGATCAAGGATAACACGGATGCGATCCCACTGTATACAAACTTTGCGGCAGGCTGGACGATGAGCGCGTGGGATGCTTACATTGACGGATGCGCAACGGGAGACCCGAACTTTATCAACGAAGGTCTTGTGAAAGGTGAGAACCCGTTTTCAGACAGGGGTGACGGCACGGGCCCGTATGCGGTATACAACACACTTTACGAAGCGGTTTCCCGCGGCCTGACAGAGGATGATCCGACGACAACGGACTGGGAAGGTTCCAAGGGTATGATCAACAACGGACAGATCGGATGCATGGTGCTTGGTTCATGGGCGCTTCCGCAGATGCAGGCGGCAGGCGAGAATGCGGATGACATTGCTTACATGCCGTTTCCGATCAGCATTGATGGAGAACAGTATACAACAGAAGGCCCGGATTACTTCTACGGCATCAACGTAAACAGCTCCGAGGATGAGCAGATCGCAGCTATGTGCTACATTAAGTATCTTGTGGAAGAGACAGATTTCGCAGAGACGCAGGGCGGCGTTGACTGCCTCGTTGACGCAGAGTTCCCGGAGGCGCTTGCGTCATTCCAGACAGATACGGTACATATCATTGTGAATGAGCCTGCGGCAGAAGGCGAAGAAACACTCCAGTCTGATATTAACAATGAATCAGAGCTTGGCATCAACGTATCCGGCGTACTTGCGACCTCTGTTGTAGAGAACGCAACAACAGGAGATAAGACCATGAATGAACTGGCTGACGAGTGGAATGCTAAGTGGACGGCGGCTCAGGCTGAGTTTGGTGTTACACACTGATTATAGTAAGATATTACTCCGTAAGACGATACCTTGAGATAGACGATACCTTGAGACAAAATACCGCACCGGCTGATGAAACAGCGGTGCGGTATTTTAGTATGATAAATTTGCTGAGTGTCAGTTCCTGGTCTAGTATGCCATTCTTGCTGTATCTTTGATACCTGTTCCGTTCGCATAGAATACATAATTTCCCCAGTTGGTGAGATTGTTCCCTTCCCAGTCGTTTGAGAGGTCGAGGGTGACATCGCTTCCGCTATTGCCTTTCCAGGACCATGCGGCGTACCCGATGCCTTTTTCTGTGCAGTACTGCATGATCGTTGCTTCATCTACATCGCCGCCGTTCTGGAAGTCGCCGAACTCCCCGATACAGAATGCTACGCCTTTGGAGAGCATTGCGTCGATGTTGCTCTTTACGGTGTCGGCGTTGGCGCCCGCCACGGAGTACATGTGGATCGAGAACATAGTATTCCCATCCGGATCCGCCGAGTATACGCTTTGACAGTTGTCGATGCAGGTGGATGTTTCCTGCCCGTATCCGGCGGCGTCGATCATAAGGACGTTTTCTATGCCGGCGTTCCTCATGGTGCGTATTGCGGACTGATAAGCGCTTGTCCAGGTGGATCCCATACCCCATGTGCCGAGCCATTCGTTTGCGATGTTTACGATGACGTAATCTTTATGAGCGTTTAGGAGCGACGTCATGGAGGTCCAGTAACCGACTGCTGTGTTCAAACGCGATACATCGTTGTATCCGGTGTGGTCGTGCACTTCCAGGATGCAGATGAGTCCGCGGTTTTCGCACCAGCGTATGATGTTTTCGACCTCTTGATAGGTAGTCTTTGTCCATTGCGTTCCGTCGGCGAGTACGACACGTACGCAGTTCGCGCCCAGATCCGCGATCGCGTTGATGGATGTCTCTGTGTAGTCTGTGTACCAGGCATGGGCTACGTTGATTCCCCTCATGATAAATTCTTTGCCGGATGCATCGTAAAGTTTCCCGCCGGATACATACATGCCTCCGTCAGGAGATGGTTCTGATGGGTCGGGGTCTTCCGGCTGGGTCGGCTCGGACGGGTCTGTGACGGATGCGCTGTTTGATGTGATCTTGACACAGTCTAGAGCGGTGTAGCCCCAGCTCGAAGATACGCCGAATTTATGAGTGCCTGCGCTTAAAGTATAATCGGCGGTGTATTCGCTCCACTGATTTCCCTGGGTCAGGAGGGTACCGGCGCTGGAATCGTCCAGATAGAGCCAGTTTTCCTTGTAGGAGTCCGCGTTTGAAACGAGGGTGATCGTATAGGTGCCGTCGGAAGGAACGGTGAACTGTACTTCGCTCCACCCTGCCTCAAGATATACGTATCCGCTGCCGGAATAACCGGAGAACATGGAAGAATCCGTCCGGTTCCTGCCATTCTGCTCATAGAGCTGCTGATCTTCAAATTCCAGAATCTGGCTGTAGGTTTCTGGCTCCTGAGGATCGGGAACTTCGGGCTCTCCCGGGTCCGGGGCGTCTGGTTCTTCTGGATCGGGATCTTCCGGATCCGGGTTTGTAACGGATGTACTGTCCGATGTGATCTTGACGCAGTCCAGAGCGGTGTAGCCCCAACTTGAGGATACGCCGAATTTGTGAGTGCCTGCGCTTAAGGTATAATCGGCGGTGTATTCGCTCCACTGGTTCCCCTGGGTCAGGAGAGTACCGGCGCTGGAATCATCCAGGTAGAGCCAGTTTTCTTTGTAAGAGTCCGCATTGGAAATGAGGGTGATCGTATAGGTGCCGTCGGAAGGAACAGTGAACTGCACTTCGCTCCATCCAGCCTCGAGATATACGTATCCGCTGCCGGAATAACCGGAAAACATGGAAGAATCCGTCCGGTTCCTGCCGTTTTGCTCATAGAGTTTCTGATCTTCGAATTCGATGGTCTGGCTGTAAGAAGTGTTGCTTTCTGCGGCGTTCGCGGTCGGACCCGGAATGCTGAACAGAGAAGATGCTGTTAGGGCGAAGCCTGCCGCGATGGAAAGAATCCGCCTGAGTTTGTTAGACATAATCGTCCTCCTTTGCTGTATTATTTTTGGCTAAATTTGAGAAAGGTACCTTACTGTAAATTACATTAAACTAAAATAATGACGAAATCAATAAGTAAAAAGATTAAATTTTTGTATTAAATTACATAAAAATTAATTTTGGTAAATCAGACATATATATTAATTGAAAAAATATATTAAAAATACTTCGAATATACGTGGGATTCCTGAAAAAGAGGAGATTAAAAACGCGTTGGGAAAAGTATACAAAAACGAAGCGTGTATTTGAGCAAAATAGAAGAAATTTGAATTATTTGGTTGAAAATATTGAAGTTAAAATCTATTAATGATAAATTAAAAATACTTAAACAAAAGTGCGGGCAATGGGATTTTGTTCCGGAACAGAAGAGCGTACAGTTTTTTGCGAGGTGGAACGGATGGGTCTGAAAAAGAAAGTAAAAATGGCGGATATTGCGAAAAGGCTTGACGTCAGCGTTGTTACGGTATCCAACGCGCTGAAAGGGAAGAAAGGCGTGAGCGAAGAAATGCGGAGCAAGATCATACGGACGGCCCGGGATATGGGGTACAAAAATGTTTCGTATGAGAAAAAGATACATGACTCCTATATTATCGGTGTGATCGTGGCGGAGAGGTATGTAAAGGAATTTCCGTCTTTTTACATGGAAGTGTATAAGAACATCTCCCAGGAAGCGATGAAGCGGGGGAGCCTGACGGTTCTGGAGGTCGCCACGAGGGAAAAAGAAAATCTGGAGGAGGAATTTTCAGCCTTTCAAGAATGTCGGGTTGCGGGGATCATACTGATCGGCGAGATGAAAAAAGCGTATATCGACGCTGTGCGCGGCGAGTACAAAGGGGTGCCGATCGTGTGTGTGGACTATTATGATGTGTATGACGACATGGATTATATTGTGACCGACAGTTTTGGCGGAATGGAACGTCTGACAAGGATGATGGTGAAACAGGGAATCCGGGATCTTGTGTTTGTTGGAACGGTCAATGCGACGAAAAGTATCACGGACCGGTATCTCGGATACTGCAAGGCCCTGGACAGGGCCGGGGCTGAGAAGGCCAAATATAATATTATTCCGGATAGAGACAGCGCGGGGGAGGTTTTTGACCCGGATCCGCAGCTTCCTGAAAAATTGCCTCAGGGGTTTGTATGCAACTGTGACAGAACGGCGTTTGTGGTCATACGGAAACTGGAAGAGCGTGGGATAAACGTGCCGGAGGATATATCGGTCGTGGGATTTGATGGCTATCCTCCGGATGCGAGCAGAGAACGGAGGCTTTCTACGTATAAAAACGATGAACGTATTCTTGCGCGCCTCAGTATCCATACGATGATCTGCCGGATCGAGGGGCGGAAAAAACCGGAGGGGATCCGCATTGTAGAAGGCAGCGTGATCCGGGGAGAAAGTGTGAAATTTAGAAAGGAGGCGCGGAGATGACTGATGTGAAGCTAAAAGACATCGCGGACGCTGTGGGCGTGAGCGCGGTCACGGTGTCCAACGCTTTGTCGGGAAAGAAGGGCGTCAGCGCAGAGATGCGTGAAAAGATCGAAAACGCGGCCCGGGATATGGGATATGATTTTTCCAGATACGAAAAGAAAGGAGCTGGTGCCAGGATTGGTGTGATCGCGAGCCATCATTATCTGGAAATAGGAAATTCTTTCTATTGGGCGATGTATCAGCAGGTTGTATACGCCGCGTCAGAAAGTCAGAGTGTGACGATGCTGGAAGTGCTTGATATGGAAGTGCAGAATACGACGGAACTGCCCAAGCTTCTCATGGAGAAGGCGGTAGACGGTCTGATCGTGATCGGATGGCTGTTTGAACCGTATATCAGACACCTTGTAAAGGCTTCTGAAGTTCCGGTCGTACTCCTGGATTTTCACGCAAGAGGGAGCAGGTGTGATACTGTGCTGTCCGGGAACTTTGTCGGTATGTATAAAGTGACCCGATACCTTCTGGAAAAGGGACATCGCGATATTGGTTTTGTGGGATCGGTCCTTGCGAATGAGAATATTATGGATCGGTATTATGGTTACAAAAAGGCTCTGATGGAAGCGGGGGTCCGGGAAAGAAAAGAGTGGATCATTGGAGATAGGGATTTGATCACCGGGCAAATGCGGTTGATGCTTCCGGAAAATATGCCGACTGCATTTGCCTGCAGCGGTGATCTTACCGCTCAGTGGACATACGAGGCTTTGAAGAAAAAAGGGTATCGCATCCCACAGGATATTTCACTTGTGGGATACGATAATTATCTGCCGTGGCACCCGCTGTCTCAGGAATTGACTTCTTATAATGTGGATATGAGAAGGATGGCCGGAACCGCTGTGAAACGCCTGCTGGGAAAGATCAGAGGCGTGGAAAAGCGTTACGGCACAACATATATTGACAGCTATATTGTTGAGCGGAGCAGCGTGAAAGAGCTGAAGCCGGCTGAGGCCGGGAGAGCCTGATTGTCTGTGCGGATGTTTTTGCTTTTGGAAGAAGATGACGCTGCAGGGCTTACCGGAGTGCGTAGAGATACGGTTTCATATTGTTCCAGACGATCCGGTAGCCGTCCGGGTACATATGGATTCCGTCAATGGTGATCTCTTCCTTTAACATTCCATTTTCATCGGTAAGCCCGTCGTTTACATCTATGTAGCAGTATCCCAGCTTTTCTGCAAGCTCCCGCACTTCCTGGTTTGCGATCGGAAGATTTTGATTATTCCGATGTTGATGAAGATTGCCGACGGTTCGAGATCAAAGATCTGTTCGTTCATATTCTGCAGCATATCATCTGTGACAAACCCGCCGATTCCCCGGTTGTAAATGATCTGTTTTGAATTGTCTTCCCTCAGGAAATCCTCAACCGGAAACATCTCCATCAGAGAAGAGCCGGTGAAGAGAATCTGGCCTTTTGCTGCTGTCTTGTTCAGTTCTCTGAAGTTTTCTTTTTTTATTATGCGTTGTAATGTTTTAATACTTTCCCTGTGATCACTACGGAGATGATCGTGTTTATGGAGAAACCGAGCAGCAGCCAGTATGCGCATGTAAAGTAAAATGCTCTCGGAAAATAAAGCGTCAGACAAACCGGGATCGATGTGATAAAGATAAGCGCCAGTGTGTATGGCAGGTGACTGAGCGCGGTCAGCAGGCTGTTGAGCAGTATCTTCAGCGGACTGTTGATGAAAGTAGCCTGAAGCGGAAAAACATAGGTCAGGATAAACAGTAATATAAGGAAGAGAAGAAAGTAGGCGCATACTGCAGCCAGGTTCTCGAGGTTATTGGCAATATATGCGGTAAACACGAGCATAGCGATCAGAAGCGGCAGCAGGATACACCAGATGATCAGTCCGTTCCTGGCGTTCTCTTTCCAGTATTTGAAATAATCTTTTGAGGCGTAAGACTCGTGGCCGTGGATCCGCTTTTTGAGAGACGCGTAGAGAGCGGTCAGAGAAACGCCTGCTGTTACGACGGGGAGTGAGGTGATGATGAAAAGAACGTTCAGTAAAATGATATCCCCTACGAGCGACATGAATGAGAAAAATTTGTTGTCCGGTCTCATAATATAACCTCCTGAATTAAAAATACTTTATATAAACAGGATAACATAAATTAAAGATAAGTCAATTTAAAATGTAAAATGAAGATGATTAAACAAAATTAAGTAAATTAAAATACGTTTAATTGAAAAAAGCGTGAAAAATAGATAAAAATAAGTAGAAAAATACACAAAAATATACAAAATATATTGTGGGAAGCGGAGAAAAGGTGAGAGTGAAATATAAAAAACTTGAAATTAAAAATGATTAATGATAAGATTAAAACAAGTTAAAAATAATTTAAAGGAGGAACCAAAATGAAAAAGAAAAAAGTACTCGCTCTGACGATTGCAGCCGCGATGACACTGTCTCTTGCTGCCTGCGGAAACAATAACAAGAGTGAAAAAGGCGGCGGAAGCAGTGAGGCGACGGATGTTACCATCGACCAGATCACACTGGGAGAGGACTACACAGACATTAAAGCAGACCTTCATTTCCTGACGCACAAGACTGATGTGGTCGATACGAAATTCCAGGACTACATAGAAGAGTTCCAGAAAATGTATCCGAACATCAATATCGAGTACGAAGGAATCACGGATTATGCAAATGATGTGACGACACGTCTTTCCACAGGAGACTGGGGCGATATCTGTATGATCCCGACAACGGTATCGAAAGACGATCTGGGAGATTACTTCCTTCCGTTAGGAGATACGGCAACTCTGGAAAAGACATATACATTGCTCGATAACTTCTCCTATGACGGCAAGACATACGGACTTCCGTCCATGGCTAATATTCAGGGCGTTGTATACAACAAGGCAGTATTTGAGGAGGCAGGAGTGACAGAAGTTCCGAAGACTCCGGATGAATTCCTTGACGCTCTTCAGAAGATCAAGGACAACACAGATGCGATCCCGCTGTATACAAACTTTGCGGCAGGCTGGACAATGAGCGCGTGGGACGCATACATTGACGGATGCGCAACAGGTGATCCGAGTTTTGGAAACACCGGCCTGGATAAAGGAAAAAATCCGTTCTCAGACAGAGGAGACGGCACCGGTCCTTATGCGGTTTACAACACGCTTTATGAAGCTGTTTCCCGCGGACTGACAGAGGATGATCCGACTACAACTGACTGGGAAGGTTCCAAAGGTATGATCAATAATGGAGAGATCGGAGTTATGGTACTCGGATCATGGGCGCTTCCGCAGATGCAGCAGGCAGGCGAGAATGCTGACGACATCGGATATATGCCGTTCCCGATCAGTGTTGACGGTGTTCAGTATGCAACAGAAGGACCGGACTACAACTACGGTATCAACGTAAACAGCTCTGCTGATCAGCAGATCGCGGCTATGTGCTATATCAAGTTCCTTGTAGAACAGTCAGGATTTGCTGAATCTGAAGGTGGAGTTGACTGTCTTGTAGACGCAGAGTTCCCGGAAGCATTGTCAGCATTCCAGGCTGACACAGTCAAGATCATTGTAAACGATCCGGCTCCGGAAGGGGAAGAGACACTTCACAATGATATCAACAATGAATCCGAACTTGGAATCAATGTATCAGGAAAACTCGCAACGGAAGTTGTAGAAAATGCAACAACAGGCGCCAAGACAATGGACGAGCTCGCAGATGAGTGGAATGCAGCATGGACAGCAGCGCAGGAAGAGAATGGTGTTACTCCGCAATAATCGGAACAGTTGTTGAATGAAGAGAAAATGAATGAACGATGCCGCATCGGCCAGGAGAGCTGGTGCGGCATCTCTTCCCATAACAGGAAAGGAGTAAGTTATGAGGCGAAAGAGATCTTTCCGTGAATGGATTTCGACAGGAAAAGTAAACAAAAGGCTTGTTATAGTGACATTTATGTTTGTGCCGCTGCTCCTGCTGATCGTATTTACCTATCTTCCTTTTGCAAAGATGGTGCAGTTTAGTTTTTATGATATGGCATATCTTGGCGACAGGGAGTTCGTAGGACTTGAAAATTATATTGAAGTATTTACAAGAGATGACTGTTTCCAGGCGTTAAAACTCAGCCTTTACTATATGGTCGGGGCATTTATCCAGCTCGGCCTGGCTTTGTTCTTCGCGTCGATCCTGAGCACGAGGATGAAAGGATCCGGGATATTTAAGGGCCTGCTGTTTTTCCCCTATCTGGTATGCGGTATTGCAGTCGGATTTATCTTTAAGTTCTTCTATACAAGAGGTTTCGTGCTTGATACGGTGCTGCAGTGGATCGGATTTAAACTGGACAGCCTGCCTTACTGGTTAAGAGATACAAGTATCAACAATATTTCCCTTGCGGCCACATCCATTTGGCGTTATATGGGGCAGAATATGGTTCTCTTTATCGGAGCGATCATGTCTGTGGATGCTTCTATGTATGAGGCGGCCGCGATTGACGGGGCTACCGGCTGGCAGAAGTTCAGATATGTGACGTTCCCGAGTATCAAGACGATCATCGTCCTGAACCTGATCCTGTCGATCACCGGTTCCCTGAGTGTATTCGAACCGCCATATGTTACGACAGGTGGTGAGTTCGGAACAGGTACTTACTTTGTTATCATGGATAAACTGGCCCATGAGAGCCAGAAGGTAGGATTGGCATCAGCGATGGCGATCGTGCTCCTTGTTATCATTCTGATCGCTACGGCGCTGCAGAAGCTGTTCTTCTGGTACTTCTTCGGAGAAGGAGAAAAGGAAGCTTACAGAGTGGTGCGAAAACGAAAGAAAAGAGAAAAACGCGAGGCAGCTCTCGCTATGCAGAAAGGAGGAAGTGTATAAATGTCAGCGGCAAAAGTAAAAAAGATAATCATAACGATCGTGAAATATATTATCCTGCTCATCACTTCCTTCATTGCGGTCCTTCCGCTTGTGAGCTGTGTGATCACTGCGTTTAAAACGCCGGAAGAATATACGGCGACAAGTGTTATGGAACTGCCTGGAAGCTGGACATATTTTGAAAACTTTGTTCAGGCGTGGAAGCAGGCGAATATGGGCCTTGCGTTTAGGAACTCCTTTATCATCCTTGTGTGCGTTCTGATCGGATCCGTCCTGATCGGCTCCATGCTTGCCTATGTCCTGAGCAGATTTAAATTCATAGGAAACGGACTGGTGCGTAACCTGTTCCTGTTCGCCTCTCTTCTGCCGGGTATCGCGATGCAGGTATCTGTATATCAGATCATGTATACGCTGGGCTGGATCAACAGCCTTCCGGGCTACATTGTCCTGATGTGCGGCACGGATGTTATCTCAATCTACATATTCATCCAGTTCTTCGAGAACATTTCGACGTCACTGGATGAGGCGGCGATCATGGACGGCTGTACTTATTTCGGAGTATTCTTCCGGATCCTGCTTCCACTCCTGAAACCGGCGATCATCACCGTTATGATCTTAAAGGGTGTTGGAACATACAACGAGTACTATACAGCGAACCTGTACCTTCAGGACAAAAACTCTTACGTTACGGTCGCTACATCACTGTTTAAGTTTACAGGCCCTCTGGGCAACCAGTATAACTACATCTGCGCGGGCGTTATCATCACCATGATCCCGGCGCTCATCATCTTCATCCTCTGCCAGAAACAGATCTATGGCGGTCTGGCTCAGGGTGCGGTCAAAGGTTAGAAAAAGAAACATGGAGGAATCAGTATATGAGTAATGTAAAGATCATCGGACCAAATGTGCCGAATATGCCGTGGCAGGACAGACCGGAGAGCAACCATTCCGAGCTTCCCGTATGGCGATACAGTGAGAATCCGATCATCGGGCGCAATCCGGCAAAAGGGGTTGCAAGGATATTCAACAGCGCGGTCATGCCTTACGGCGACGCGTTCATCGGAGTATTCCGCGGCGAACAGACAAATGGTGTTCCGTATATTTATCTCGGAAGGAGCAAGGATGCGATCCACTGGGAGTTCGACGAGGAGAAGATCCCGTTCAAAGATGAAAATGGGAATGACTTTATGCCGAAGTACGCATATGATCCGAGACTGGTAAAGGTGGAAGATACTTACTATATCATGTGGTGCCAGGACTTCTACGGCGCTTCCATCGGTATTGCAAAGACACAGGATTTCAAGACATTTACAAGGATCGAGAATCCGTTTATCCCGTTTAACCGAAATGCGGTTCTCTTCCCGAGAAAGATCAACGGGAAATATATGATGATGTCGCGTCCGAGCGACAGCGGACACACGCCTTTCGGAGATATCTTTATCTCAGAAAGCCCGGATATGATCTACTGGGGCCGTCACCGTCATCTGATGAGCAACAGCAGCAACTGGTGGGAGAATGTGAAGATCGGGGGCGGAGCTGCTCCGATCGAAACATCAGAAGGATGGCTCCTCTTCTACCATGGCGTGACCGGTACGTGCAACGGATATGTGTATAGTATCGGCGGAGCGATCCTTGATATCGACAATCCGTCCGTGGTGAAATACCGCAGCAGCACATTTCTTCTGACGCCGGAAGAGTGGTATGAGGAAAGAGGCTTCGTACCGAACGTAGCGTTCCCGTGCGCGACGATCCACGACGCGCAGAGCGGAAAGATCGCCATTTATTACGGGTGCGCGGATACTTATGTAGGACTTGCATTTACTACGGTGGATGAGGTCGTGTCTTATATCAAAGAGCACAGTGCTGTCACAGAAACAGACACTGAGATCGGAATCCGGTAAGGAGGAGAATGATGTTTGTACAGGAAGTAAAAGATCATCTTATCCATAAGATCATTCCTTTCTGGGAAGATATGAAGGATGAGAAATTCGGCGGATATTACGGATGGAAAGGGTATGACCTTGTGACGGATAAAAAAGCGGTCAAAGGCTGTATCTTAAACAGCAGGATCCTCTGGTTCTTTTCCAACAGTTATATGCTGCTTGGCGATGAAAAACTTCTGGAACATGCCCGTCATGCCTACAGTTTCTTAAAAGAGTACTGCGTGGACAGGACCAACGGAGGGATCTACTGGTCGCTGACCTATGACGGAAAACCGGAGGATACGACAAAACACACATATAATCAGGCGTTCGCTATTTATGCTCTTGCTTCCTATTATGATGCGTCAAAAGATGAAGAAGCGCTGGAACTTGCTCTGGCGCTTCGGCGCATCATAGAAGAAAAGTGTAAAGATGAGTACGGCTATCTGGAAGCGTTCAACGTCTGCTTCGAACCGGAGGACAATGAGAAGCTTTCAGAGAACGGAGTGATCGCCGAGAAGACCATGAACACTCTTCTTCATGTGTTTGAAGCTTATACAGAGCTTTACCGTGTGACAAAGCTTGATGAGGTGGGAGATAATATCCGTTTTATGCTTGATATAATCGCCGATAAAGTATATAACCCTCAGATCGGGCGGCAGGAAGTATTTTTTGACCGGACATGGCATACGCTGATCGACCTGTATTCCTACGGACATGACATCGAGACGGCATGGCTCGTGGACCGCGGACTGGAAGTGCTGGGCGATCCGGCATATACGGAAAAGCTTTCGCCGATCACAAAGACGATCACAAAGAACATTTACGACAGGGCGTACATCGATCATTCACTTGTGAATGAAGCGGAAAACGGCGTCGTTGATACGACCCGTGTCTGGTGGGTACAGGCGGAAGCCGTGGTCGGATTCTTAAACGGCTGGCAGAAGGATCCGGAGCATACGGAATATCTGGATGCGGCAAAAGACATATGGAACTATATCAGTACATATCTTGTGGACAGCCGGGAAGGGTCCGAGTGGTACTGGGCGCTGGATAAAGACAGAAAACCTCTGGAGAAACCCATCGTGGAGCCGTGGAAATGCCCGTATCATAACGGCAGGATGTGTATGGAAGTGATCAGGAGGATGCAGGAAAATGCATAGACAGTATTATATAGAGCAGGCAAAAGTTGAGAAGCTCATCAGTAGAAAGAATCAGAAGACAGATTTTTATAACGGGATCTATGACCGCTATGAATATCCGGTGCTGACAAGGGAGTTCGCGCCGGTGCACTGGAGGTATGACCTGAATGAAGAGACAAATCCGTATTTTATGGAACGGCTCGGCATCAATGCAGTCATGAACTCCGGAGCGATCGAACTGAACGGAAAGTATTATCTTGTGGTTCGGGTAGAGGGCAATGACAGGAAGTCCTTCTTCGCGGTGGCGGAGAGCGACACCGGTATAGACGGATTCCATTTCTGGGATTATCCGGTCACTCTTCCGGATACATGCCCGGAGGAGACAAACGTATATGATATGCGTCTGACAAAACATGAGGACGGATGGATCTACGGGGTGTTCTGTTCCGAGAGCAAAGATAAAGAGAACCCGGATCTGTCGGCTGCAGTGGCGGCTGCCGGAATCGTCAGGACAAAAGACCTCAAAACATGGGAGCGTCTGGACAATCTGACTACATTACATTCTCCGCAGCAGAGAAATGTAGTGCTCCATCCGGAATTTGTTGACGGCAAGTATGCGTTTTATACAAGACCGATGGACGGCTTTATCGAGACAGGAAGCGGCGGCGGGATAGGATTCGGCCTGTGTGACGACATTGAGCATGCAGTGATCGATGAGGAGAAGATCATAAGCCGCAGGATCTATCACACGCTGACAGAATCCAAGAACGGAGCCGGCGCGGTTCCGATCAGAGGGAAGAAGTGCTGGATTCACATTGCCCACGGCGTGCGCAACACAGCGGCGGGCTTGAGATATGTACTCTATGTATTCGGTACGGATCTGAACGATCCTTCGAAGCTGGTGGCACAGCCGTCCGGAGTATTCCTTGTACCTCTCGGAAATGAGAGAGTGGGCGACGTCTCCAATGTGGTATTTACAAACGGGGCGATTGCAAAGGAGAACGGGGACGTATATATCTATTACGCTTCCTGCGACACGAGGATGCATGTGGCGACGACCACGATAGACAAGCTGGAAGATTATCTGTTCAATACACCGGAAGATCCGCTGAGGTCACCGGACTGTGTGAAACAGAGATGCGAACTGATCCGGAAGAATCTGGAATTAATGAAATGATAGTTCGGTTATCAGAACAGGATGGGTGATCTATGCCCGCGCAAGGATCGACCCATTCCTGTCCTGATAGTGAATGGCGCGGACTGAAAAGAAGAAAAAGAAGACTCAGGGGAGTGATCGAAATGTTTCTGCAAAGATACCTTGACGATATCAGAGTAAAGACGGCAGGTATGACTGCGAGAGAGAAGATATCCTATGTGTTTACCTACTACTGGTATCATATGCTTATCATGGCGGCGATCATTGCCCTGATTCTTTTCGCTGTGCGGTTTTATGTATTCGGAAACAGAAGACCGGAATTTACGTGTGTGCTTGTCGATCAGGAGATAAATGACGGCAGAGATGCTGAGATCGCGCAGGCCTTTGCAAAAGAAAATGATCTTGATCCGGATCTGGTGACCGTGGATTCCGACTATGTATTTTCCTACGGAGACGTGCAGTTACAGGGGGTCAACGAGAGTTCCTATGATAAATTTTTCCTCAAATGGAGAAATAAAGAGCTGGACGCGGTGATCCTTTCGGAGAGTATGTATCAATACTGCAGGGAAATGCGGGGAGAGTTCCGGAGCCTGGAAAATATGGATACATCAGGATTCGAGACATATACCGACGGCAATGAGGTGACGGCGGTAGTTCTGGGAAAAGATGAATTTATGGAGGCGGCGACAGGAAAAACAGACGAAAAACTGCTTCTGGCGTTCCCGGACAACGGAAGACACGCAGACCTGTGCGATGACTTCCTGCAATGTATCAGAGAATTTAAAGGTGAATTAGGAGGACAAGAATAATGAGGATCATGCCGGAAAATGAAAAACTTCAGTACAGCGGAAGGATCGACTGGGCTGACCGGAATGCACCGGTATTTGTATTCCCCTGTACTTCGGTACGGATGCGTTTTACAGGTGATACGCTGAAAGTATATGTGAGAAACAAAAAGGCGTACTGGGAGAATTATCTTGGCTGTATTCTGGATGGAAAGCAGACAAAACTCCGTCTGCCTGATGACGGAGAAGCGCTGCTCGATATAGAGGTGGAACAGACGGGGCAGGGAGAAGTCGGAAAGGAGCAGGCTCATGAGGTACTTCTGTTTAAGCGCCAGGATTCCTGCCATGAGATGACATTCCTCGGATTTGAGATAGGGGAAGGGGGAAATGTGCTGGATCTTCCCTGCGCTGCGCGTCGCAGGATCGAAGTGTATGGCGATTCTGTGTCGGCAGGCGAGGTATCAGAGGCTGTGGAATATGTGGGAAAACCGGATCCGGAACATAATGGACAGTATTCCAACAGCTGGTATTCCTACGCATGGATGACAGCCCGTAAGCTGGGGGCTCAGATCCATGATGTGGCTCAGGGAGGCATCGCTCTTCTTGACGGCACGGGTTGGTTCAACGAACCGGATTATATAGGGATGGAGACTGCCTGGGATAAAATCCACTATAATCCGTCGTTCGGTCCGGCAAAAGAATGGGATTTTGCTGAGTATACACCTCAGCTTGTGATCTTAGCTATCGGGCAGAATGATAACCATCCGGAAGATTATATGAAAGAAGATTATGATTGCGGCCGAGCGGTACGCTGGAGAGACACTTATGGAGCTTTGCTGGGAAAGATACGCGGGAAATATCCGGAAGCATGGATCGTGTGTATCACGACTCTGCTGGAGCATGATCCGTCATGGGATAAGTCGATAGACGAAGTATGCCGTGGGATGCAAGATGAAAAGATCAGGCACTTTATGTTCCGGCGGAACGGAAAAGGCACTCCGGGTCATCTGCGTATACCCGAGGCGGAGGAGATGGCGGAAGAATTGAGTGCGTATGTTGAAAGTCTGGAGATTGACTGGTAAGAGAAAAGAAAAAGATATGGATTTCGGAAAACAAAGGGAAAGGCGGGAAGAACAGTATGTATAGAACAGATCTTACGAGGCTGAAAGCGTGTATGAGACGGGCGGAAAAGGGAGACGAGCTTACGCTTGGCTTTTTCGGCGGTTCCATCACACAGGACAGCCTTGCCACAAAGCATGAGTATTGTTATGCGTACCGGGTATTTCGGTGGTGGGAAGAAACATTCCCGAAAGCGCGATTCCACTATGTAAACGGAGGAATCGGAGGAACCAGTTCCCATTACGGGGTATCCCGTGTTGAGACAGATATGCTGATGTACCAGCCGGATTTCGTGGTGGTGGACTTCTCGGTAAACGACGATCCGGATGCATTTTTTCAGGAGACTTATGAGGGGCTGATCCGGAAGATAATGACATGGAGCTCAAAGCCGGCCCTGCTGCTTCTTAATAATGTGTTTTACGATACGGGAAAGAATGCACAGGAGTACCACAATCAGGTGGGCGGCTGGTATCATCTGCCTCATGTGAGTATAAAGGATACCGTATGGCAGAGGATGAAAGCAGGGGAATTCACCCGGGAGGAGATCACACCTGACGGTCTTCACCCGAATGACAAAGGGCACGGGCTTGTCGCCGGCGAGATCATCTCCTGTCTGGAGCAGGTGAGAAAACATATGTGGGAGGACGAGACGGAACAGCCATTTCCGCCTGCCATGACGGAAAACGCCTATGAGAATGCGAAGCGGCTTACGATCCGTGAAATCTGCCCGGAACTTTACGGATTCCGTGCGGATACGCGCGAGAAGACGGGGCATCTGGATCATTTTAAGAACGGCTGGATCGGGAAGCGCTCAGGCGACCGGATCGTATTTGAAGTAGAGGCGTCCTGTATCGCGGTGCAGTACCGGAAGACGATCCGTCATCCTGCAAGAAAAGCAGAACTGATCCTGGACGGCGATACGGAACATCCGGTGCTGCTGGACGGCGATTTTGACGAGGACTGGGGCGACTGTCTGTACCTGGAGCCGGTGCTCCACCATGGAGAATACGGACGGCATACGGTAGAGATCCGTGTACTGCCCGACGAGTATGAAGATGCGGAGCCGTTTTATCTGATGGCTCTGATCACAGCATAGAAAAAGGATTAGAAAAAAGGATCATAAGGAGGAAGAAAAACATGGATGCAAAGAAAAGATATGAGGAGTGGCTTGAGAATCCGTACTTTGATGAAGCTACAAAATCCGAGCTTAAAAGCATAGCATGCGATGAAAAAGAGATCGAGGAGAGATTTTACCGCGATCTGGAATTCGGGACAGGGGGACTGCGCGGGATCATCGGCGCAGGCACGAACCGGATGAATATCTATACCGTGCGCAAAGCAACGCAGGGGCTTGCCAACTTTATTATCAAAGAGAAAGCGCAGGAAAAAGGCGTGGCGATCGCTTATGACTCAAGAAACATGTCCCCGGAATTCGCGGAAGAAGCGGCGCTGTGTCTTGCGGCCAACGGGATCAAAGCCTATATCTTCCCGTCTCTTCGCCCGACACCTATGCTCTCCTTTGCGCTCAGAGAACTGGGATGCACGGCCGGAGTCGTGGTGACGGCCAGTCATAATCCGCCGGAGTACAACGGTTATAAAGTGTACTGGGAGGACGGCGCCCAGATCACGTATCCGAAAGACGAGCAGATCATCGGGGAAGTCAACGCGGTGACAGACTATGCAGGCGTAAAGACGATGAGCCGTGAGGAAGCGGAAAAAGCAGGAATGTATCAGGTCATCGGCCCGGAGATCGACGATAAGTATATCGAGGCGTTGAAATCTCTTGCCATCCATCCGGAGATCATCCGTCAGGAGGCGCAGAACTTAAAGATCGTCTACACACCGCTCCACGGGACAGGGAATATTCCGGTGAGAAGGATCCTGAAAGAACTGGGCTTTGAAAAGGTGTATGTGGTGAAAGAACAGGAGCTTCCGGACGGAAACTTCCCGACCGTATCTTACCCGAACCCGGAAGATAAGAACGCCTTTAAGCTGGCGCTGGATCTTGCGAAGGAAGTGGATGCGGATATCGTGCTTGCTACCGATCCGGACGCGGACCGTCTCGGCGTGTATGCGAAAGATACGAAGACAGGCGAATACATGAGCTTTACAGGAAATATGTCCGGAATGCTCATTCTGGAATATATCCTCTCCCAGAGGAAGGCGCTGGGAACGCTTCCGGAAAACGGGGCGGTCGTGACGACTATCGTATCCGGCAAGATGTCCAAAGAGATCACGAAAGAGTACGGCATGGCGCTCATCGAGACGCTTACCGGATTCAAATATATCGGGGAGCAGATCAAGTTCTTCGAGCAGACAAAGAGCCATGAGTATGTGTTTGGTTATGAGGAGAGCTACGGCTGCCTCGTCGGAACCCATGCGAGAGATAAGGACGCCGTTGTGGCGGTGATGGCGCTCTGCGAAGTGGCGGCGTACTGCAGGCATCAGGGCATCACCCTGTGCGACCAGATGGAAACGCTCTTTAAGAAATACGGATATTACAAAGAAGGACTCTGCACCGTGACGCTCAAAGGTCAGGAAGGCGCGAAGAAGATCCAGTCCATGATGGAGCAGATCCGTACAAACGTACCGGAGTCGGTCGGCGGACTGAAGGTACTGAAGTTCCGGGATTACAGAGAAAATACGGTAAAGGACTGTGTGACGGGAGAAGAGACCGAAACCGGTCTTCCGAAGTCAAACGTGCTCTACTTTGAGTTGGAGAACGACGCGTGGTGCTGCATCCGCCCATCCGGAACGGAGCCGAAGATCAAGTTTTACATCGGCGTAAAGGGAAACGGCGACGGGGATGCCCAGGATAAGCTGGACATGCTGACGGAGGCTGTGAAAGCGTTGGCGGAATAAGCAGGATATTTACGACACCGGGAGGACAGACAGATGGGATTTTCGAAAGATTTTGTCTGGGGCTCTGCTACCAGCGCCTATCAGATTGAGGGCGGCGTGCACGGAACCGGCAAAGGAATGCATATCTGGGATGTGTATACGAAAGAGCCGGGAAGAGTGTACGGCGGACATACGGGAGATGGCGCCTGCGATCACTATCACCGCTTCCGCGGGGATGTGCGGGTTATGAAAGAGATCGGGCTGAAAGCATACCGGTTTTCCATCGACTGGTCCCGCGTCCTGCCCGAGGGAACAGGCAGGGTAAACGAGGAGGGAATAGGGTTCTACAGCGACCTGATCGATGAACTTATGAAAAACGGGATCGAGCCTTATATTACCCTGTATCACTGGGAGCTGCCTTACGAGCTGTATAAGAGGGGCGGCTGGATGAACCGGGAGATTGCGGAGTGGTTCGGGGAGTATGCCCGCCTGATCGCAGAGAGGTTCAGCGACAGGGTAACGCATTTCTTTACTTTGAACGAACCCCAGTGTTTTGTTGGATTAGGATTTCTGACGGGGGTTCACGCGCCGGGGCTGAAATGCCCCTTGAGGGATACTTTTGAAATGGCCCACAACGCTCTCCGCGCCCATGGAAGGGCGGTGCAGATGTTAAGGCAGTATGCGAAGCAGCCGCTGACCATCGGTTACGCGCCTACGAGCGGCATCATCTATCCCGCGTCTGACCATCCGGAAGATATCGAGGCGGCAAGACAGAAATATTTCTCCATGCCAGATGATGATTCGAACTGGACATGGAACGTGGCCTGGTGGTCGGATCCGGTCCTGTTGGGCCGCTATCCGGAGGAAGGGCTTGCAAGATATGAGAAATATCTGCCGAAGATCACGGACGAAGATATGCGCCTGATTTCCGAACCTATCGACATATATGGACAGAATATCTACAACGGCAGAACGTTTCGCATGGGAGCGGATGGGAAGCCGGAGGAAGTACAGCGTGCGACAGGGTATGCGAAGACCGTGGTGAACTGGCCGGTGACGCCCGAGTGTCTGTACTGGGGGCCGAAGTTCCTCTATGAGAGATATAAAAAGCCAATCTATATTACGGAGAATGGTATGGCGTGCCATGATACTGTCTCGCTGGACGGCAAGGTCCATGATCCGAACCGGATCGATTTCCTGGCGAGATATCTGCACGAGCTGAAACGGGCGGCGGACGAGATCGACCTTAGGGGCTACTTCCAGTGGTCGCTTATGGATAACTTCGAGTGGGAGAAAGGATACGCGGAGCGGTTCGGCATTGTCTATGTGGACTTTGAGACGCAGGAGCGGATTTTGAAAGATTCGGCGTACTGGTACAGAGATGTGATCCGGACGAACGGTTCCGGGATTTGAATTTTGAAAGAGGAGGAAGATCATGAGTGTATATAAACTGCAACCAAGCTATAAGGATTATCTCTGGGGCGGACACCGGCTGGTGGATGAATACGGAAAAGATTATGACGGGGATATTCTTGCGGAGTCATGGGAACTTTCCTGTCATCCAGACGGACCATCCACCATTGTAAACGGCCCGTATGCGGGAAAGACGCTGGAGGAGTACATAGAGACGGCAGGAAAAGAAGTACTTGGCAGCAACTGTAGGAGATTTCGGGATTTCCCGATCCTGATCAAATTTATCGACGCAAAGCAGAACCTGTCTATCCAGGTACATCCGGACAACCGTTATGCCCTGAAAAATGAAGGCCAGTACGGAAAGACCGAGATGTGGTATGTGGTGGATGCGGAAAAAGATGCGTTCCTCTACTATGGTTTTAAGAAAGAGATCAGCAGGGAAGAATTTGCCAGAAGGATCCAGGAAGATACCCTTTTGGAGGTACTCAATGCGGTGCCGGTGCACAAAGGCGACGTTCTTTTCATTGAGTCCGGTACGATCCATGCCATTGGAAAAGGAATCCTGATCGCGGAGATCCAGCAGAACTCCAATGTGACTTACCGGGTCTATGATTACGGACGCGTGGGCAAGGACGGAAAAAAGCGGGACCTTCACATTGAGCAAGCACTGGCTGTGACGAACCGCGTGCCGCTGGTCAAGAGTAAAAGCAGCTATCCCCATGTGGCGGACTGTGATTATTTCACTGTGGATAAATTAAATCTGGACGGACAGATGATGCGCCGGATGGAAGGCTATGTGTCAGACGCGTCGTTTGTCAGCATCCTGATCCTTGACGGGGAGGGAACCGTCATCTGCGCCGGACAAAATGACGGTGTGCAGGCCGGAGACGGACAGGAAAAAAACAGTTCGGACCGGAAGGTCTCTTACAAGAAAGGCGACAGCCTGTTCCTTCCCGCCGGGAGCGGGGAATATGTGATCGAGGGAAGCTGCGACGCCCTGATCACGACCATCCGTGAGAAAGCCGATCCGGTGCGTATCGGCATCGACATCGGCGGTACGGATACGAAGATCGGTCTTGTGGACGTGCACCAGAAGCTGATCGACTCTGTGCGTATCCCGACGAATGCAGAACGCCCGGCAGAGGAAGTGATCCGGTCGATCGGAGAGACAGTCCTGTCTCTTCTGGAGAAGAACGGGATCGCCATGGATCAGTGCGTGGGAGCGGGAATCGGCGTTCCGGGAACCGTGGACCGCAAGAACGGCGTTGTCCGCTATTCCAACAATATCCGCTGGGAAGAAGTGCCCCTGGAAAAAGAAATGGGGAGATACCTTCCAATTCCGGTGAAGATCGCAAACGACGCGGACTGTGCGGCGCTGGGAGAAGCGATCGCAGGAGCGGGCAAAGACTGCAGCGACGTGGTGATGCTGACGCTCGGAACCGGCGTCGGCGGCGGGATCATCCTGGACGGCGAGATCTATGAGGGAAGAGGCGTCGGCGGAAGCGAGCTGGGCCATATGGTTATCGTGGAGAACGGCGAACCCTGCACCTGCGGAAGAAGAGGCTGTCTTGAAGCATATGCGTCGGCGACTGCCCTGAAAAGAGACGCCCGCCGTGCTTCGGGAAAGGATCTGGATCCGAAAGAGATCTTCGAGCTGGCAGACCAGGGGGATCCTGTGATGAAACCGGTTGTGGACGCCTATATCCGCAGACTGGGGCTGGGCATCGTAAATATCGTGAATATTTTCCGGCCGCAGCTTGTGCTGCTGGGCGGCGGCATCTCCAGACAGGGAGAGACGCTCCTTGCCCCGCTCCGCGAGATCGTGAAAAAAGAGTGCTTCGGCGGAGAAAAGGGAGACGTGCCGGAGATCGAAGCGGCGGTGCTCGGCAATGACGCGGGAATGATCGGCGCGGCAGGGCTTTTGTAAAGGATACTGATATGGAGAAAAAAATACCGTTTGAGACACTGGAATCAAAGAAGATGAAGGCGGGCCGCTTTACGATCGTCCAGGATCGTGTACGCGTGAACGGCCATGAACAGCCGTATGATTATCTGGAGATCAGGGAGGGAGTGAGCGTCCTTCCAATCCGGGATGGAAATATACTTTTACAGAGACAGTACCGCTATCCTGTACATTCCTGGCAGTGGGAACTCCCTGGCGGTTTTATCGATCCGGGGGAGACTCCGGATGAGGCGGCCAGGAGAGAGCTTAAGGAAGAGACAGGCTATGGCGTTGAGAAGCTGCATTCTCTCGGGGTGTTCTACCCGTCGTTTGGTTCAACGAATGAAAAGATATGGCTTTTTGCGGCGGAGTGTGGTGAAGATGGGGATCCTGACAGAGAACCGGGAGAGATCATCCAGATGGCGGAGGTGACAGAGGAACAGTTCAGAGAACTTGTGGCTGAGGGAGAGTTCATGCACGGCGCCGGGCTTGCGGCGTGGGCAAGATATCTTTCCCGAAAGTATATTTGATCATATTCAATGAAGAAACGGCGGTGTGAAAGATGTTTAGCAGAATAAAGACGGAGAAGATCAACGACCATATCTGGCTTATGAATGATGCGGATGAAGGAACGGGATATCTTGTTACAGGAACAGAAAAAGCTCTCATTATCGATACGATGAACGGATATGAGAACGTGAAACAACTGGCAGAAACCCTGACAGAACTCCCGCTGACGGTGGTCAATACACACGGACATCCGGATCACATATACGGAGATGTCTACTTTGAGGAAGTATATATGCATCCGGATGATCATGCTCTGGCAAAACAATATATGCATCTGCCGGTATTTAAAGAGGAAATGGAGAGACGGGGATTGAAGATTCCCCGTCTTCTTTCGGTTCAGGAAGGTGATTGTTTTGAACTCGGAGGGATCGCGCTCGAAGTATACCACGTGCCGGGACATACTCCGGGAGGGATCTGCCTTCTGGACCGGAAGGACCGCCTCCTTTTTACCGGGGACAGTGTGATCGAGCAGACATGGATGCAGATGGATGAGAGCCTTCCTATGCAGGTGTTTCTGAGTTCCCTTGAATCACTCGGAAAGATCCGGGGAGAGTTCGACCATATTCTGACAGGCCATACAAGGAAGTATCCGGAAGATGCTTCGCTCTGTGAAGCGCAGAGAAGGGCAGTGAAAGAAGTCCTTGACGGAAAAAACGAAGATGATATGCCGTATAAGTGGTATGGCGGTTCAGCTATGGCGCATCCCTACGGCCCGGAGCCGAGAAGGATCGTATACAGACGCGACAGACTTGAAAAAGAGAGAAAGGAAACAGCACAATGAGGATGTATGTAAATCAGGCAGGAAGAGAGATCCGCACCATTGAAATTGAAGAAAATGGGATATATACCGTTCTTGGGATTCTGGATGACGGGATAATCCGTCTGCTCCATTTCTCTTCTATTCCATTCTGCGGGAATGATCTTGATGCAGAGGACATAAGAGAAGGTTTTCCGCTTGTGGGCTTTAGCCTCTCCGGATATGACAGACCTTATGAGAGACATGGCAATAAATATATTGTAACTGCACCCGGATACCGCCTGAAATATTGTTCCCATACGGATCAGTATAATGATATCGGACGGAAAATAGTGTTTTACCTGAACGATGAACAGACCGGCGTGGATGTTATCTGCCATTGGCAGTTCTATAAAGACATCCCCGTGATACGCTGCTGGAACAGAGTGGAGAACAACGGGGAAGAAGAGCAGACCGTGGAATATATCTCTAATTTTTATTATGAAGGGATTGAAAAAGAAGGCCGGATACGGCAGGATGAAAAACTGCGGCTGAAGATACCGCATAACAGCTGGCAGAGGGAGATGAACTGGAAAGAATATTCTCTGAGGGATCTTGGAATGGATCTTACACAGAAGAAAGAGCTGCAGCGTTCTTCTTCCATGATCCGCGTCAATAATACGGGAAACTGGTCAACGAAAGAATATCTTCCGATGGCCTGCCTGGAGAATACAGAAACACGAACCGGAATTTTCTGGCAGATTGAGCATAATGGTTCATGGCACTGGGAGATCGGCGACCGGAACGGGCATCTTTATCTTGCGCTGGGAGGGCCGAATGAGCTTTATTCCCACTGGACAAAACAGCTTAAGCCGGGCGAAGCGTTTGAAACAGTGCCTGCTGCTGTGGGTACTGCGCATGAAAAAACAGGGAAAAGTGTATTTGAAGATGCTTTGGAGACGCTGACGCAATACCGGCGCCGCATCCGAAGACCAAATGAAGATAACGAAAGGCTTCCGGTGATTTTTAATGACTACATGAACTGTCTGTGGGGAAAACCGACGGCAGAGCAGGAGATACCGATGATCGATGCCGCTGCGGACGCGGGATGTGAATATTACTGTATCGATGCGGGATGGTATGCGGACGGAGACTGGTGGGACAGTGTGGGAGAGTGGCAGGTGAGCGGCAAGCGTTTCCCGGACGGACTGGAAGCGGTGACAGACTATATCAGGAAGAGAGAAATGATTCCGGGCGTTTGGCTGGAGCCGGAAGTAATGGGGATCAATTGTACACTTGCCCGGAAAGTGCCGGAAAACTGGTTTTTTGTCCGCCATGGCAAACCGGTATATGACAGAAGCCGTTTCCAGCTGGACTACCGGAATCCGGATGTCCGGGCGTATATGGACTCAGTAGTGGACCGGCTTGTCCGAAAGTACAATGTTGGTTATATCAAAATGGATTACAACATAGAACCGGGAATCGGGACGGAGCTCCATTCTGACAGCCCCGGGGACGGGCTTCTGGAACATGAAAGGGCATATCTCGGGTGGCTGGACGGACTTTTCACGCGTTATCCCGGTCTTGTGATTGAAAACTGCGCGAGCGGAGGGCTCAGGATGGATTATGCCATGTTGTCCAGACTCAGTATTCAGTCCACCAGTGATACGGATGACTATATGAACTACCCGGTTATTGCAGCTAATGCGGCTGCAGCAGTGACTCCGGAACAGGCGGCAGTCTGGTCTTATCCGATGACGCGTGATTCATGGAAGGACGAGGACGAATTATGTGAGGAAACGGCATTTAATATGGTCAGTTCCATGCTGCTGCGCATCCATCTGAGCGGACATCTGGCACAATTGGATGAGATGAGGAAAAGTCTGGTAAAAGAAGGCATCGAAGTGTATAAAATGTTCCGTTCGGATATCCCCGGTGCCCTGCCTTTCTGGCCGCTGGGACTGGCGTCGTATCAGGATGAGTGGATTGCTTTCGGATTGAAAAGAAATGATCGTGCATACCTTGCCGTATGGAAACGTGTGGCTGAAGAAAATACATATAATGCCGTCTTAAAAAGTGAAAAAGTAAAGACAAAGCAGATCCCGCTCCCGGAAGATCTGCTGCAGGCGGCAGACGGGGATCCGGATATAGATATCAGGTGTATTTATCCTGCAGCACTGGAAACGGATTACTCATATTGCAGAGAAAACCATACACTGGTGTTTCGGACAAAAAAGAAATTTACTGCCCGTTTGTTCCGGGTGAAGGTAAAGAAAAAAGATACACAGACACAGGAGACATAAATCTATGAATACTACGAAAATATCATTAAATGGTGCGTGGAAGATGGTCCGGTGCGCAGACGGCATGGAATTCGATGCAAAAGTACCGGGCACTGTACTGTCCGTATTTCTGGACAATAAAGCCATTGAAGATCCCTTTTACCGCAGAAATGAATACGTGACAAGAGAGCTGTTCCGAGAAGATTACGAATTCTGCCGTGAGTTTGAAGTGTCAGACAGTGTTCTGAAAGAAGAGCATACTGAGCTTGTCTGCGAGGGGCTTGATACGCTGGCGGAAATCTACATAAACGGAGAGCGTCTTGCACAGACGGACAATATGCACCGGACATGGAGAACCTCTCTCACCGGCGTGATGCGTGCAGGGACGAACACTGTCCGCATTGTTTTCCGTTCACCCCTTAAATATATAGAAGAATATCAGTACAGTGAAAACAGAGAAGTGCAGTATGTGCCCTGCGGATGCATGAAGGGAAACCAGATTCTGAGAAAAGCCCATTCCATGTTTGGCTGGGACTGGGGCCCGCAGCTTATAGATGCTGGAATCTTCCGGGATATTTATCTGGAGGCGTGGAGCGGCGCGCGCATAGAAGATGTCCGGATCTGCCAGCGCCATGACGCGGACGGCAGTGTAAGACTTGAAGTGCAGGCTGTTCTCTCGGAAGCAGACCGGGTGGAAATGAACGTGCACCTCTTTGACGGGAAAGGAAGAGAGATCATCACGGCGGGAATGGAACAGGGAGGGAAGACAGCTGAAGCGGAACTGACAGTTCCGGAACCGAAGCTCTGGTGGCCTGCCGGATACGGTGATCAGCCGTTATACCGGGTGGAGATCCGCTGTTATGACGGAGCGGGCAGGCTGACAGAGCGGGCGGAGAAGACGATCGGACTTCGTACGCTCACGGTCAGCAGAGACACTGATGAGTGGGGCCGGGAGTTCGCATTTATGATAAATGGCGTGAAGATATTTGTCATGGGCGGCAACTATATTCCGGAGGACTGCCTCTATACAAGGATAACGGAGGAGCGTCAGGAGTATCTTGTGCGTTCCATGGTCAGGGCAAACTATAACTGTGTCAGAGTGTGGGGCGGCGGATATTATCCGTCAGATCAGTTCTATGATCTCTGTGACCGGTACGGGCTGATCGTATGGCAGGACCTGATGTTTGCCTGCAACGTTTACGAGGTGACGGATCATTTTGCGGAAAACTGCCGTGAAGAAGTAAGGGACAATCTGAAGCGGCTCAGACATCACGCCTGCCTCGGAATAATATGCGGTAACAATGAAATTGAGTCCGCATGGCATCACTGGGGAGACTTTCAGAAGGAATCCGTGTATCTCCGGGCGGATTATATCCGCCTCTTTGAAGAAATCCTTCCCCGGACGGTCAGGGAAACCGCACCGGATATATTTTACTGGCCGTCATCTCCTTCATCGGGAGGGTGCTTTGATGATCCGGATAATGAGAATAACGGAGATACCCATTACTGGGCAGTCTGGCACGGCCAGCTTCCTTTTACAGACTTTGGAAATCATTACTTCCGGTTCTGCTCGGAATTCGGCTTCCAGTCGTTTCCCTGTATGAAAACGGTTGAGAGTTTTACGGAGAAAGCCGACCGCAATATTTTCTCACGGGTGATGGAGAGCCATCAGAAGAATGACAGTGCAAACGGAAAAATGCTTTACTATCTCTCGGAGAATTTCCGATGTCCGTCCACACTGGAGCAGACAGTCTATATCAGCCAGATACTGCAGGGAATGGCGGTCCGCTATGGCGTGGAGCACTGGAGGAGAAACCGGGGACGCTGTATGGGCGCGCTTTACTGGCAGGTAAATGACAACTGGCCGGCGCCGTCCTGGTCGAGTATCGACTATTTCGGCAGATGGAAAGCGCTCCATTATATGGCGAAAGAATTCTATGCGCGCAGGGCTGCAAGTCTTGAGCTGAACGGCAGCAGGATCCGGCTCTGGGCAGAGAACGAGACTGCTGAAAATCAGGCTTTCCGGATACAGATATACCTGAAGAAGATGGATTTTACTGTTGCAGCTGAGATTACCACGACCGGCAGTGTGGACGCTTTTTCTTCTGTCTGCGGAGCCGAGATTGATCTTGATGACTGCCGCGCGTATCGAAAGCTGAAGCAGGACTGTGCGTCAGACGAAGATCCGGACGAGGCGTTATTTATCGAAGGAGTAGTCGAATATGAGGACGGGACAGTGCGGCGGTCGGTGGAGACACTGCTACCGTATAAGTATCTGCGCCTTACGCCGCCTGTTTTCCGAACGGAGGTCAGCCGGAAAGGAACGGCTTACGAGATCAGTCTGGAGGCGGACGCCTTTGCGGCGTTTGTGGAACTCTCTGTTGACGATGCGGATGTGATTTTCAGCGAGAACTATTTCCATATGACAGGCAGGGGGCAGAAAGTCATCATCCTGAAAGATGAGGATATATCGGGAACAGCTGTTAAAAATGAGGTTGATCTGGCCGGGCGTATCCGGATCAGGAGTGTGGCGGATACTTTCGAATAAATATTTTTAAGCCGTGTTTTACACTACTTACAGAAAAATGTTTGAAAATCGACAAAATAGTGCTATACTATGGATATTATAGAGTTACCATAGACTCAGTGGGGATGCCCCGAAGTTACAGAGGCATCCTTTTTATTTAGAGATATTATACTTATAGATAAACCGTTACAGTTCAGACGCTGGTATATCTGACTGTTACTATAAATCAGTGCAAGGGGGTAATGATATGGCAGGAACACTTGAATATGAACAGTTGAACAAGAACCTGGAGGTTGTTGACGGCCATGCCGTAAAGGCTCCCGAGGATTATCAGGATCCGGAGCAGCTCTATCAGGCGCTTGTCGCAAGAGTGAGAAAATACCATCC
>CBJMC01400__coassemble_657_pt1 | contig 45736 bp, 40 predicted proteins | sample CBJMC01400__metabat2_high_PE_029 | metagenome-assembled genome bin CBJMC01400 | reverse complement strand
ATTTCCCTGCTGTTGTAGGCACCAGTTCTCCCTTTGTACGCATAAAAAGCTCTGCTCCTACTTCCTGCTCCAGCCGTGCAAGATACTGACTCAGCGACGATTGTGAAATATAGAGAGCTTCTGCCGCTTTTGTAATATTTTTCTTTTTTGCAATCATTATAAAGTAATTCAAATATTTAACATCCAAAGAAAGACCCTTTCTCCTATTGTAATTTTAAAAATGTAGTCTGCTTCTATTTTACTCTTTTCTTTTCACTGTAACATTGGAAATTTTTTCATAATACTTTACGATACTGCTATGATCCTCTTTCTCAAATCCATCTGATTTTAACGACTGCATAATTTCCATAACCTCTGCCGTTAGTGGAAGAGCGGCATTTACTGCATGAGACGCATTCAAAGCATTATTCAAATCCTTAATATGAAGTTCAATACGGAACCCCGGTTTAAAATTCCTCTCCATCATCATTGGTGCTTTTGCATCTAAAACGGTAGACCCCGCAAGCCCTCCCCGGATCGCCTGGTATACAAGTTCCGGATCGGTTCCGGCTTTAACGGCAAGTGTCATTGCCTCCGAAACAGCAGCTATATTTAAGGCAACAATAATCTGGTTTGCAAGTTTCGCAACATTTCCAGACCCGATTTCTCCGACATATACAACCGATCCCGCCATGGCCTTCATAAGATCATAATATTTTTCAAATGTCTCCTTCTTTCCACCGACCATTACAGAAATCGTTCCATCTATCGCTTTTGGTTCTCCGCCTGAAACCGGGGCATCCAGCATATCTATCCCCTTCGCTGCCAGTTCTACTGAAATAGCCTTGCTTTCTGTAGGATCAATGGAACTCATATCGATCAGAACAGATCCGGTCTCTGCACCTTCTATAACTCCATGTTCTCCAAGTACGGCTTGTCTGACATTTGGAGAATTTGGCAGCATAGTGATGATAACACCACACTGCCTGGCAACATCAGCCCCACATTCCGCAGTTGATGCTCCAAGATCTGCAAGTTCTTTTACTGCGTTCTGGTTAAGGTCACATACAACGAGTTCATATCCTGCTTTCAGCAGATTTTTACTCATCGGTTTCCCCATAATACCTAATCCAATAAATCCTATTTTCATATGAAAACCTCCTTTGTTTTTCCCATTTTAGACCACTGTAAATATTATTTCCATTGCCATATTACTCAAAAAAACAAGTTGTTTTTAAGCAAAAACATCTGCATTTCATTTTGTGAAATGCAGATGTTTCGATTCGTTTCAAAATATAAACTTATGAAATATTAAAAATTAATTCTTTGTTTTAACTTCCAAGTAAAAGGACAATGTTTCTCTACTCGTCCCTCTTCTCCACAACTTCTCCCTGCTTCTTATAGATACTGTTTCCAGGCACGAACCCGCGCACGGAAGAGAGAGGATAGATATTGGAGTGGCTTCCCACTACGGTTCCCGGATTAAGCACGCTGCCGCATCCGACTTCCACCTCATCGCCGAGCATGGCGCCGAACTTCTTCATTCCTGTCTCGATATTGCCTTCCGGCGTCTTGACTACTACCAGTTTTTTGTCGGATTTCACGTTGGATGTGATGGAACCTGCGCCCATATGGGACTTGTATCCCAGTATGGAATCCCCCACATAGTTGTAATGCGGCACCTGAACTTTATTGAACAGGATCACGTTCTTAAGCTCTGTTGAGTTTCCGACAACTGCGCCCTCTCCCACAATCGCATTGCCGCGGATAAACGCGCAGTGGCGCACTTCCGCGTCCTTTCCGATAATGGCAGGACCATTGATAAAAGCCGTGGGTGCGACCTTCGCCGACCTGGCAATCCAGACATTCTCCCCCACTTTCTCATACTCTTCACTGTCGAGCGTGTTGCCCAGCTCGATAATGAAGCTGCTGATCTTCGGCAGAACCTCCCAGGGGTAGGTCACTCCGTTGAAAATGTCTTTTGCAATTGTCTGATCCAGTGTATACAGTTCTTTCACTGTCAATGCTTCCATACTCATTTCTATACTCCTTTTCCGCCGGATCACCGGCACATGATTGATTTTTACCGTTCTTCCGGCATTTTTGCTGCTGCTTTTCCCGAAGAGCCGGATCTGCCGAACGCGCTTTTCGCAGGGCTGCCGGTTTTATAATACTTCGCCGCCCTGTCGTAGCAGGTTCTCAGCTGATACTGATTATTCAGCCCTTTCACCCCCACCGTCCTGCTTGTGATGAAACGGTCCAGTTTTTCCATATATTCATCCGGAGTGATACTTCCCTCCGCCACGTAGGTCAGCCCCTTCTCCCAACTTGCCGTAAGTTCCGGATTGAGAAGGGAACGGATCGAGTGATCCACCACGTCGAACACCATCTCGCCCTGCAGGGTCGGTGTAATGATCTGGGTCTTTTTGTTCAGCGCCAGATATTTGATGTGGATCAGTTTCTTCAGGATCTCCGCGCGGGTGGCGCTGGTGCCGATCCCGCTTCCCTTGATCTGGGCGCGGAGTTCCTCATCTTCGATAAGCTGTCCCGCGTTCTCCATGGCAAGGATCATGGAACCGGAATTGTATCTCTTGGGCGGAGAAGTCTCCCCCTCCTTGATCTCCAGTGCCTTCACCGGGAGAAGCGCGCCTTTTTTCAGCGTCTTTATAACTTCGAACAGAGCGGTATCGAGACTCTGTTCCTCCTGTGCGCCGCCTGCGTCCCCGTCTGTTTCCCGGTTTTCCTCCGACATCCGGCTTTCTCCGGACTCTTCTGCGCCCTCTGCTGATGCGTTTTTCTGTTTCGTTCCCTTCTTCTGGGGAATTCCCGCTACCTTCAGATAACCTTCTTCCGCCAGAACCTTAAAGTTTGAGAAAAAACTTTCGCCCCGCACAGACGTCACAATGGCAACCTTCTGGTACACTGCCGGAGGATAGAATATACTGAGAAACCTCCGCACGATCAGGTCATACACCCTCTTTGATGTCGCCGAGACAGAATTCAGGGCGGAAAGGCCCTGACCGGTAGGAATGATGGCGTAATGGTCCGTAATCTGCTTATCATTGACGTAACGTGTCTTTGCAAGTCCCTTGTGGGAGCCGAATCCCAGGATATCCTGCAGATAGGGCGCTGCCATCGGATATTTTGAGAGCCCGTTCAGGTTCCTGCTGATCTCCTTTGCCACCGCTGTAGACAGGACACGGGCGTCTGTCCTCGGATAAGTGACCAACTTCTTCTCGTAGAGTTCCTGGACAATCCGCAGCGTCTCATCGGGGCTGATCTTAAAGCGCTTGGAACAGTCGTTCTGAAGCTCCGCCAGGTTGTAGAGCAAAGGCGGATTTTTCTTCTCCTTCTTTTTCTCAATGGACTCGATCCGGCACTCCACCGGCTTCTCCTCCGAGAGATAGTCGATCAGCTCCTGAGCCGTCTTTCTCTCCTTGAATCCGTTTTCCCTGTACAGGGCAAATGATTCAAAATATTTTGAGCCCTTCACTGCCCGCCATTCCCCCTCAAAGGAATGTCCCGAGGCGTCGATGGTGCTGACTACACGGTAGAAGGGGGTTTTCACAAAATCCCGGATCTCCCGCTCTCTGCGGACTACCATGCCCAGCACACAGGTCATCACCCGGCCCACGGAGACCACGGAATATTTTGTGTGAAGATAATTGGAAATGCTGTTCCCGTATTTCAGTGTCAGAAGCCGGGAAAAATTGATTCCCATAAGGTAGTCTTCTTTTGCCCGAAGATAGGCGGAGGCGCTGAGGTTATCATATTCGGACAGATCCTTTGCCTCACGGATCCCCCGGAGGATCTCTTCCTCGGTCTGGGAATCAATCCATACTCTGCGCCTCTCCTTTCCCGTAACATGGGCTTCCTGTTCCACCAGACGGTAAATATATTCTCCTTCCCGCCCGGAGTCGGTACAGACGTAGATCGTATCCACATCTTCCCGGTTCAGGATGCCGCTTACGATCTGAAACTGCTTCGCTACCCCCGGAATAACCTCATACTTGAACTCTTCCGGAATGAAAGGAAGCGTCTCGAGGGACCACTTTTTCAGCGACGGATCGTATTCTTCCGGGTAGCTCATCGTCACAAGATGTCCCACGCACCATGTGACGATCGCCTGATCCGATTCCAGATATCCGTCTTTTCGTTTTGTATTCAGTTTTAATGCTTTTGCAAATTCCTGAGCCACACTTGGCTTCTCTGCGATATATACTGCTTTTCCCATATAATGTCAATTCTGCCGTCCTGTATGTATTCTTATGCACTGATTAATCCCATGCACTGATAAGCACTGACGGTTTACAGGAACCGGTATGCCGTGCGGGTATCGTACTTTTCTCCCGCTTTGCATATCGGACCCGGGAAATTCTCATGGTGCACCGCATCCGGAAAATACTGTGTCTCCAGGCACACTGCGCTTCTCCTGCCATAACATGCGCCTTCTTTTCCGGGCTCGCCCTCCACGAAATTAGCGGTGTACATCTGTACCCCCGGAAGATCTGTGTACACTTCCATGACAATGCCGCTCCTGTCCGCCGTCACTTCTGCTACTTTATCAAATCTGCCTTCGTTTTTCAACACCCAGTTGTGGTCGTAGCCGCCGCCGAACCGGATCTGCTCATCGTCAGCATCGATTTCTTTTCCGATGGCCTTGCCCTCCCGGAAATCCATGGGCGTACCCTCCACGCTGCGGATCTCTCCGGTCGGAATGGACTCATTATCGGCAGGTGTAAAACAGTCTGCCTCCAGGCGGACGGTATGTCCGAGGACATCTCCGCTGTCATGTCCGTTCAGATTGAAATAGCTGTGATTCGTCATATTGATAATCGTATCCTGATCCGGTACAGCCTGATAATGAATGGTAACCGTGTTTTCCTCATCGAGGCTGTATGTCACATACATATCCAGCGCCCCCGGATATCCCTGGTCGCCGTCCGGGCTGTGAAGCAGAAACGTCACATGGTCGTCTGCATTTTCCACAACTTCCCACATGCGCTGCTGGTAATAATCCATACCGCTGTGGAGATTATTGCCGTTGTCATTCTTCTCCAGACTGTACTTCACACCATTTATCTCAAACTGTGCGCCTCCGATCCGGTTGGCGCTCCTTCCTACGGTTGCGCCGAAAAAGAGGCCCCCGCGCTCGTATCCCGCCGCGTCATCATATCCCAGCACCACATCGGTCAGTTTTCCTTCTCTGTCCGGCACGCAGACTTTTACCAGAGTCGCGCCATAGTCTGTGACAGACACCTGCATACCCTTATCATTCTGCATGGTATAGAGGTATGGCTTTTCTCCCTTTCCCGTAACTCCGAATTTCTTTACTGTCAGCTTATCCATCTTTTCTCTCCTCCTATTTCTTCTTTCCGAACATCCCGAGCACTTTCCCGATAAAGCCCTGCTTTCCTTTCTCACGGACCGGAGCAGGTCTTCTGGCGTTCATCGCCTCTTTCATAAAAGTCTCCTGTGCATTTATCTTCTTTCCGTCCGAAGGCTTCTTCCGGTATGTACCGTCGCTTGTCATCACCCGGGCTTTCACATTGTCAGCAAGCATCACTTTCAGATCATGAATCAGGCGGCGTTTGATTCCCTCATCGTAGATGGGGCATGCAACCTCCACGCGGTTCTCGGTGTTCCTTGTCATCATGTCCGCAGAACCGATATATACTTTCGCGTCCTGCCCTGCTCCGAATACGAACACTCTCGGATGTTCCAGGAATCTTCCCACAATGCTTGTAACTCTCAGGTTATCCGTACGCCCCGGAACCCCCGGAAGAATACAGCAGATTCCCCGGACAATCAGGTCGATCTTCACCCCCGCCTGGGACGCCTCCGCGGTCTTGCGGATAAAATCCATATCCGTCAGGGAATTCATCTTCATCACAATACGCCCGTGCGCTCCTTTTCTGATCTCCTCGTCCATCAGAGCAAGCACTTTCTGTTTCAGGCTTGTGGGCGACACAATCAGGTGATTGTACACGCCGTCCAGGTTGCCGATAGACATGTTCTTAAAGAACACTGCCGCATCTTCCCCGATCTCCCGGTTGGCAGTCATGAGCGAATAATCCGTATACATCTTCGCCGTCTTCTCATTATAGTTTCCGGTTCCGATCTGGGTGATGTACCGGATCTCATTCCGGCTCCTGTAAGTGATCAGACAGATCTTCGAGTGTACCTTATATCCTTCAAATCCATAGAGCACGCGGCACCCCGCTTCCTCCATCCGCTCCGACCAGTCGATGTTGTTCTGTTCGTCGAAACGTGCCCGCAGTTCGATCAGTGCGGTCACTTCTTTTCCATTTTCCGCAGCAGCGCAGAGATACTCCACCAGACGCGCCTTTTTCGCCAGACGGTAAATCGTGATCTTGATCGTCATCACATCCGGATCATAGGCAGCTTCCTTAATCAGCTGCAGGAACGGATCCATGCTCTCATACGGATAGGAAAGCAGGACGTCCTTCTTCTTGACCTGTGCCATCACACTGCCCTCCGCAAGAGAAGCCGAAGGCTGCGGAGAAAACGGCGGATCGGTCAGCGCCTTCTTCATGGAATCCGGGATCTTGTCTGCTATGGCGAAAATAAATCCCAGCTTCATTGGCATCTTTGTGCGGAAAATACATTCCGGCGTAATATTGAACCGCTCGCAGAAATATTTCTCCATCTCCTTACTCAGAGAGTTGGCGACCTCCAGACGGACAACCGCCATCCTCCTCCTCTTGTGGAGCGTCTCCTTCATAATATGCCGGAAATCCTCATGGTCCGCGAACGCCTCGTCATCCGGTGAAATATCAGCATTTCGCGTCACACAGATATAATTTTTATCGGACACCTGATATTTGTCAAACACCAGCTCCAGGTGCTCCATAATCACTTTTTCCATGCGGATGTAGCGGATGTCATATCCCGGCATATAGAGGATATCGGATATGTACTGGGGAACCGGAACGATTCCCATCATGGTTTTATCTCCATCTTTTAAATTCGCCACCACATAGATCTCCTTGCTTAAGAGATGGGGAAACGGATGGTTCGCATCCACAATCTGCGGTGACAGTACCGGCAGCACCTGTTCCTTAAAGTACTTCTTTACATACTTTTTCTCCTGCTGCTCCAGTTCCTTAAAATCCAGGCCGCACACTCCGTAGGGATGGAGCTGCTTTTTGATCTCCGCGTAAGTCTTGTCACGCTCCTTGTAGAGCGGGGCAACCGCCTTGTAGATTGCCTCAAGCTGCTGCAGCGCCGTCATGCCGGACCGCATATCGATCTTTTTGCTGTCCGCGTCCGCCATGTCGTAGAGACTCCCCACCCGGATCATGAAAAACTCATCCAGGTTGCTCGTGAAGATCGCCACGAATTTCATCCTCTCCATCAGCGGTACCGTCTCATCCTGCGCTTCCTGAAGAACCCTCTGGTTAAAGCGAAGCCATGAGAGTTCCCGGTTCTGGGTGTAATCTAAAATCTCAGGTCTGTCCATATGCTGTGGTTCCCTCCTTCATTATCCTTGCTTATATTCGTTTCGCATTGTGCTATTTTGCCATGTACTCCATCAGGGCGTCCATCTTTCTCTCCATCAGCTTATATCCGTGCTCATAGAAAGACAACAGAGCATCTCCATTTCTCTCAAGTCTTGACACCGGTTTTACCAGAGGACGCAGGACAAAAATCTCTCCTTTTTTCTCAAGCTGATCGATATGATTCATCGTCCTGTTGTACATAAAGCTCCTTCTCAGAATTGTGCGTACTACATTCGGATAGGACTTGTAGGCCCTGCGGTAAATCCTCTGCAGCGCCGGGGACGGTGTCTTCTTGCGGTATCCCGGATTCTTTGTGAGGACTACAATAATCTTTTCATTCCCGATCTCCCGGGCATGCCTCACCGGCACCGAGTCCGCCAGTCCGCCATCCAGATAGGGTACTCCGTCCACATTTACAATGGGGGTCAGAAGAGGCATGCTGCAGGAAGCACGGCAGATCTTCATAAGCCGCTCCCTGTCATGGTCTTCCGTCATATACTCCGCTTTTCCGGTGATACAGTTTGTAGTGACAATCTCACACTTCATCTCCGAATTAAAATATGTGTCAAAGTCAAAGGGAATGAGCTCATTCGGGAATTTTTCAAAGATCAGGTCCATATTCATCACACTTTTTTCCCTGAAGAAATCCCGAACCCCGTAATAATAGCTGTTGCTTTTCTCCGTTGGAATCATGCAGTCCCTCGTCCTTCCCGGCTGCTTTGATACATAGTCAACCGCATTGCATGACCCTGCCGATACTCCGATTACGTTGGACGTATAAAAGTCCTGCTCCATCAGGTAATCCAGAACGCCGGAGGTAAATACACCTCTTGTAGCGCCGCCTTCCAGTACAAGTGTTGCTTTTTTTATCGCCATATCCATTTCTCCTTGCATAATAAGTCTTGTCAGCCAGTCCGGCAGATTCTGCGCCTGCCTTCTTTCATTATATAACGTTTTTGCCTGTTCGCAAACCATCTTTTTTTGAAAATCCCTGCATAAAATAATGTTTCCTGCCTTGCCTTTTCCCCCTCTTCCATGTTAATATAAGCGGTGATGTTTATAGGAAGAAAATCTTTTTCAGAAATTAAGGAGTTTTTACAATGATCAGTGCAAACAATGTGACATTGCGCGTCGGGAAAAAGGCGCTGTTTGAAGATGTCAATATCAAATTTACCGAGGGAAACTGCTACGGTCTGATCGGCGCCAACGGAGCCGGAAAGTCCACATTTTTAAAGATCCTCTCCGGTCAGCTTGAGCCGACCCAGGGAGACGTCTCCATCACTCCCGGCGAACGTCTTTCCTTCCTGCAGCAGGATCATTTCAAATACGATGAATATCCGGTCCTGGACACCGTAATCATGGGAAATGCCCGCCTTTACGAAATCATGAAGGAGAAAGAAGTCATCTATGCAAAAGAGGATTTCACCGATGAGGACGGAATCAAGGCAAGCGAGTTGGAGGCGGAATTCGCCACAATGAACGGCTGGGAGGCGGAGTCTGACGCCGCATCCCTGTTAAACGGACTGGGGATTCCCACAGAACTTCACTACAAATATCTGAAGGATCTGACCGGTCCGGAGAAGGTTAAAGTCCTGCTCGCCCAGGCTCTGTTCGGCAACCCGGACATTCTTCTTCTCGACGAGCCTACCAACCATCTTGATCTGGACGCCATTGCCTGGCTGGAAGAGTTCCTGATCAATTTTGAGAATACGGTGATCGTGGTATCCCATGACCGTTATTTCTTAAACAAGGTTTGTACCCAGATCGCGGATATCGACTACGGCAAGATCCAGCTCTACGCCGGGAACTATGATTTCTGGTATGAGTCAAGCCAGCTTCTCATCCGCCAGATGAAGGAAGCCAACAAGAAAAAAGAAGAGAAAATCAAGGAACTGCAGGAATTTATTTCCCGTTTCAGCGCCAATGCCTCCAAATCCAAACAGGCAACTTCCAGAAAGCGTGCCCTTGAAAAAATCCAGCTTGATGAGATCAAACCGTCAAGCAGGAAATATCCGTATATCGATTTCCGCCCGAACCGCGAGATCGGAAATGAAGTTCTCACAGTGGAAGGGCTGACCAAGACCATCGACGGCGAAAAGATTCTCGACAATATCAGTTTCACCCTGGGGCATGATGACAAGGTCGCGTTTGTGGGAAGCAACGAGGTTGCCAAGACTGTGCTCTTCAAGATCCTGATCGGGGAGATGGAGCCGGATTCCGGCACATACAAGTGGGGCATCACCACATCCCAGGCATATTTCCCGAAGGATTTCGGCGGGGAATTCGACAGCGACTATACGATCACCGAGTGGCTGACCCAGTACTCTGAGAATAAGGATGCCACCTATGTCCGCGGCTTCCTGGGAAGGATGCTTTTCTCCGGAGAGGACGGCGTGAAGCGCCTGAAAGTGCTTTCCGGTGGAGAAAAAGTACGCTGCCTGCTCTCCAAAATGATGATCTCCGGAGCGAATGTACTGATTCTTGATGAGCCTACCAACCACCTGGATATGGAGGCAATCACTGCCCTGAACAACGGACTGATCAAGTTCCCGGGCGTGCTGCTCTTCACTTCACGGGATCATCAGATCGTACAGACAACCGCCAACCGGATCATGGAGATCGTGCCGGGAGGACAGCTCATCGATAAGATCACCACATACGATGAGTATCTGGAAAGCGACGAGATGGCAAGAAAGAGACAGACTTACACGGTTCAGACCGAGGAGGATGACTAAAGGATTATTGACAGGATATATCTCCTGGATGTCAAAAAAATATGCATGAAATAATCCCCGTCCCGATGTAATACATTATTACAAGGGGGCGGGGATTTTCTCAGCCTTTCAGTCCTCTGGACTGGCGATCCATGTCTTCAATTACAATATCATAGATCTCGCCTAAACCTGCACAGTACTCCAGCACCTTCCAGGGCTCATTGGTGTGGAAATGAATCTTGATCAGCTCCTCATCTCCCACCGCGAGCAGGCAGTCACCCTTGAAATGCTCTGTAAAATACTCGCTGATCACATCCTCATCGAGATCCTCTCCTTCAATCAAAAGCTGTGTGTCATACCGAAATTCCAACATTCTGTGTTCCCTCCTGTATATTTTCTATTATTTTGCGGATCGTCTCTTCATCCTCTTCCAACTCATCTGCAATCTCTGCTGTTGACTTGCCTTTTGCGCATTTTTTCATTATCTGCTGAGTAAGGAGCTGTTCTTTTCCCTGCTCAATCCCCTGTTCAAGTCCCTTTTGTATCCCCAGCTCTTCCACATAATCGCTTAAATTGCACATCTGTTTCATCTCCTCTCCCATATTGCTTTCCATCGGTATATCATATTCCTGTTCCAGTTGCCGTATCTTCGAGTCTGCGCTTATAGTCGGCGACAACAGAACTCCCAGCATCTTCGTCAGCCGGTTGCCTTTCTTTGAATTCGGATTCAGGCAGATCATGACCACAGTCATCTTATCGTATTCTTCCTTCCGGTCAGGAATGCCGGGGATCTTATCCTTTTTGCAAATGCTGTAATCGGATATGGCATTCCCGACAGAATCCGGAGCATTCATGCAGATCCATATGCTGTATACTTTCCGGATGTTATCATAGTCCGTTCCGGAGAATTCTGTTCCCTTCTGAGCCGAAATCATCCGGGCTCCGTAGAAAATGCCACGGGTCATAAGAGAGTATCCGGGATGAAAATCCTTCTGGGCTTCTACGTTAATAATCAGCTTGATCTGACGTTTCATGCGGGCATAGTATACGGAGAAGCGGATGTCATAATAGAGTTCTCCTTCTCCCGGTACGGAATCTTCCTGCGATTCCACCGCGACCTTCTCGGCTTCCGGCAGAGCGGACGCCATTCTGTCTGCCATACCGGTCTGTGTATTGGTCTGGCCGGGCAGGACTTTTACCTCAGCCACCTGTACATCCGTCCCGATGCACTTTTTAATCTGGCTGATCTCCATTTCCCTGAATTCTTCTGTCGCATATTTCAGAATCCAGGCAAGGATGACCTTGTTTGCAAGAATCCGTTTGCAGTATGTATCATACTGGATTTTTCCTTTCGCCAGAGTGAGATCTCCGGCAAGTTCATTTTTCATAGGCTTTTCCCTTTCTACATTATAGCGAATGCGGTTTACAGTTACAAGTGGTTGATTTTCGCCCCGGAAATCTGTGAGGCAAAGAACTACCGGAATCTCTGACGGAGTAGAATATTGCGATACGCATCCCATCTAAGATATGTTGAGTTTAGCACAATTTGCGGATAAATACAAGAATGTTTTCCAGCGAAATGCAAAAAGTCTTTCGCTGATTGCAAAAAGAAGCAGCCCTGGCGAACACATATACCAAAGCTGCTTCTGAATCTATCTGTCTTTTTACTCCAGTACCTCAGCCGCCTTTTTCAGTTCCTCACGGATATGGATATGCTGCGGACATACCTGTTCGCACTTTCCGCACCCGATACATTCCGAAGCCTTTGCTTTCTTTGACCCTTCCGTATTCCACTGATATTTGTTTTTTGCCGCATTCAGATCCCTGTAGATATTATAGACGTTGATTGCCTGAAATGTTCCGAATATGCCGATATTTTTCGGACATCCTTTGATACAGTATGCACAGGATGTGCAGGGCACTTTCGGGAAGGATTTGAAAATCTCCCTTGCACGGTCGATCACCTTCTTTTCTTCCTCACTGAGCGGGACAAAATTTCTCATATAAGAGACATTATCCTCCATCTGCTCCATATTGGACATACCGGAAAGAACCGTGATGACACCTTCCAGAGACGCTGCAAAACGGATCGCCCAGGAAGACGGTGAAGCCTCCGGATCTGCTGCTTTGAGTACATTCATCACCTCTTCCGGCGGGTTTGCCAGAGTTCCGCCTTTCACCGGCTCCATGATGATCACCGGTTTTCCGTGTCTGCGTGCTGTCTCGTAGCATTTCCGAGATTCCACATCCGGATCTTCCCAGTCCGTATAGTTAATCTGAAGCTGCACGAACTCCATTTCCGGATGCTCGGTAAGGATCTGATCCAGCACGTCCGCCTTATCATGGAAGGAGAATCCCAGATGCCGGATCAGCCCCTCTTTCTTCCGGGCCTGAAGGAAATCCCAGATCTCGTATTCATCGAAGCATTTCGTCCGGTCACCGCCAAGATTGTGGAGCAGATAAAAGTCAAAATATCCCGCACCGGTCCGTTCCAACGATGTGTAGAACATCTGCTGCGCCTCATCTTTGCTCTTTGCACCGGCCCAGGCAGGAAGTTTCGTCGCCAGGAGGAATTTCTCCCGCGGGTAGCGGTCTACAAGGGCTGCCTTCGCCGCCCTCTCCGACTCTCCGTCAAGATATCCGAATGCAGTATCAAAATAGCAGAACCCTGCCTCCATAAAATGATCCACCATTCTCTTCGTCTGTTCCAGATCGACTGCGCCTTCTTTCATGGGCAGACGCATCAGCCCGAATCCCAGTTTCGGTATTGTTTCTCCAAGATATTTTTCCATAGTCGTCCTCCTGTCTGTTCCTGTTATTTTTTCTGCCGTTCCTTTTTCCGGCTGTCGCTTTCTTCCGGCTGTTGTTTTACTTTTTCAGCATGGTTTTAATGCTTCCCGGACATACCGGAGCACCCGTTTTTCCAACTCCTCCATAGTCTCCCGGGTCTGCGGATTGGAATAGGGGATTCTTCCGATGATCCGCCTCACATAGTCGTGCTCCTCTACGATATCCAGGCTCGCCCGGAAATTCAGGTCGTAGAAGTATGCCACATAGGACACCCAGTAGTCCATCAGCGTCACCCGGTCCGGAGAATAAATGCTGCGACCTGCAAGCGCGTCCTCCTTTACCTTCGGAGTAATGTCACAGGCGCCGATCTCCTCAGCCGGAGCGCCCATAAAAGTCTCCAGATCATCCACCAGTTTCACACGGCAGTTGTCCAACTTGTCCGCATCCCGGATCAGCTTTGCATGAAGCATGATCCTTTCTTCTTTTCCGCACTCCTCCAACTTAAAATCACTGTGGCGCGCGATGGCGGTCCGGATAATCTCATCCCATGTATCTTCCGGCACGAACCGGCGGATCATTCCTTCCTCAAACAGAACCTTCACGCCATATGCCGCATGATCCATCGTCTCCGGCAGAAAGCTGTCAAAGCGCTTCAGCTGTTCAAACCGCCCGATATCATGCAGCAGGGCGATAATCCTCGCCAGTTCCGTATCCTCCGGGGAAAGCCGCATCCGCTTCGCCAGTTCCGTGCTCTGTGCCACAACGCCATATGTATGAATGATCTTCAGCTTTACCTTGTCGTTCTCCCGGTCATAGCCGTCCAGATATTCTTCAAAAACCTGCTTTGCGCTCCTGTAATCCATCCGATTTTCTCCTGTTATCAGAATATTTTCATAATTTCATGCATAAAGAAAGGGCTATCCCCTCCTCAGAAAGTATAACCCTTTTTCATCCACTTCTCAAGTGCAAACCTTTGCGCTTACACACTTCCAGAGTTCACTCTTTCGAAGTTCCTCAGAAACAGCAGATTCTCCTGAGATAATCAAGAAGCATATCATATGATATGCTTCTTCTTGAATATAATCAAACAGATTACGATAACCACAATACTTAGCGCCACCACCCAGGGATACCCGTCTTTGAGCCCCGGCATATTCTGAAAATTCATACCAAACCAGCCCGTGATCAATGTCAGAGGGAAGAATATCGTAGAGAGGACCGTTAAAAACTGCATATTGCTGTTCTGTCTGGCATCGATCTGCGCCTGATAAGCCTCCTTCACCTGCTGGGCATATTCCAGAAGGTGCCCGGTCTTGCTCATCAGACGGTCCGCCCGGTCGGTAAGTGTACCGAAATACTTGAGCTGCTTTTTCAGAAAAAAGCCGTTCTCATTTTCTTCCAGTTCCCGGCTTAAGTCCATCATCTCATCGTAGTAGCTCCGCAGATTCAGAAGTTCCCTGCGGACGGGCATCAGCTTGTTCTGAAAGTTTGCAGTCTGCTCCTGGCTGACTTCCTCCTCCATGCGCAGAAGCCGGCGCTCATACGCTACAAGCATTTCCAGATCCCGGCTCATGAACTCTGCAATGTAGTTATAGAGGAACCGCTCTTTCGTCTCCCCCTGATGAGTCTTCTTCTGTTGGATCCTGCGTATGAGGCGGATGGAAAAGTCCTCATCATCCACGATCACCACGTTGCTGCGGTTCACAAAGAAATACATCCGGTATCTGCTCCCCAGTACGTCAAGAAGTTTGGGAATACAGAGGGTTCCCACCACACAGTCCTGCTGGCTCTCAAGTCTGCAGAAACCGATTTTGGAGATCTGGATTTCATTTTCATAAATAATTCCGGCTTTTGCCAGCACCTGTTCCGCATGTTTTGAATCTGTCACAAAAACTGCCGGAACCGGGTCAGCCTCCCACTGTTCCATATCTGTGGGAATAAGCTGTCCGCCAAACTTGAATATCATTCTATCACCTTATTCTCTGTCTTTTTTGCCGCTCTGTCATAAGCCTGCTGATAAAGCATTTCCTGGGAATTTACAGGCTCTCCTTCACATTTTACCATAGAATAAGTTCCATTAGAATCCTCAATCCGCGCTTTTTTGTTGTCGCTGAGCATGAGATCAAAGATACCGCGGATCCGTTGTTTCAGTTTTTCCGAATAAACCGGCGCCGCAACTTCCACGCGCTTCACCGTATTTCTTGTCATGAAATCAGCGGAGGCGATATAATATCTCGTCCGCTCTCCCACACCGAAGATATAGATTCTGGAGTGTTCCAGGAAACGTCCCACAATGCTGATCACACGGATATTCTCCGTTTCCTTCGGAACCTGCGGGATCAGACAGCAGATACCGCGAACGATCATATCAATGTGAACGCCTGCTTTTGAAGCCTCCACAAGCTTGTCGATAATCTTCTTATCTGTCAGAGAATTGAGCTTCAGACCGATATAGGCGTCCTCACCGTTCTTTTTATGGCGGATCTCCTCCTCGATCATATCGATCACCTTATTCTGCAGACATTTCGGCGCCACGAGAAGATGATCCACATCCTCGATCACCTCGCCTTTTGCCAATGCCTGGAATACCCTCGCTGCCTCCATTCCGATCTGCTCATTCGCTGTCATCAGGGAAAGATCTGTGTAGAGACGCGCTGTCTTCTCATTATAATTTCCCGTGCCGATCTGGGTAATGTACTCCACGCCCTTCTCTCCTTTTCTCGTAATCAGGCAGAGTTTCGAATGTACTTTATACCCCTCCAGTCCGTAGATAATCTGGCATCCCGCTTTTTCAAGCATGCGCGACCAGCGGATATTGTTCTCCTCGTCGAACCGTGCCCGCAGTTCTACGAGAACCACCACTTCTTTTCCGTTTTCCGCAGCTTCACAGAGCGCCTCCACGACTTTGCTCTGCTTTGCCAGGCGGTACAGTGTCATCTTGATGGAGATCACATTGTCATCCTCCGCCGCTTCTGTGAGCATCTTCAGGAACGGGCGGATAGATTCATAAGGATAGGACAGCAGCTTGTCCTCCTCTTTGATCTGCTCCAGAATACTTGCACCATCCCGGAAATCCGGCGATTTCTGCGGAACCCTTTTCTCATAGAACAGCTCCGGATTCATGCGCAGCATGTCCTGGATCTTGAAGAGGAAAGAAACATCCAGAGGTGCCTCACTGCGGAAAGTCCTCTCCGGAGAAACGTCCAGATACCGGCAGAGTGCTTCCACCACATCCCCGTCCATTTCCCTGGAAAGATCCAGGCGCACCGGGGAGAGCTTCTTTCTCTCCTTCATCAGATCCGCCATGAATTCACGGTAGTCCAGATCCTCGTCATAGAGGGCGTCCGCATCGATATCGGCATTTCTCACCACGCGGATCAGGGATTTTCCTTTCACCTTATATCCCTTGAAAATCTTTCCGATGTAGTGGAGGATCAGGTCTTCAAGAAGCATATAACGCCCTTTGCCTCCCGGCAGTTCAATCAGGCGGCTTAACATGCTGATACTGTTGGAACAGGGGATCAGACCGATCCGCTCCTTTTTGTTTCTTGTCTCGAGAACCACTACCGCGTAGATCTCCTCATTTCTCAGGAACGGGAAGGGCTGGCGTTTTCCCACCACCGTCGGGGAACTCAGTGGCATAATCTCATGATTGAAATACTGCTCCAGATACTTTTTCTCATCCGCCTTTGCCATGGAGAAATCAATCAGCTTGATCCCGTATCCCTCGATCTGGCTCATCAGATCCTTATAAATCTCGTCTTTTTTCCTGTTCAGCCTTCTGACTTCCTTTAAGATCGCGCGGATCTGCTCCTCGGAAGTCATGTTTGTCTTGCTGTCACGGATCTTGGTATTCAGGAGCATCTGATCCTGGAGAGATCCCACCCTCACCATGAAAAACTCATCCAGATTGCTCTGATAAATCGATACAAATGTGGTTCGCTCGCAGAGCGGCACTTCCGGATTCGCCGCCTCCTCAAGCACTCTCTCGTTAAATTTCAGCCATGACAGCTCTCTGTTCGTATAAATTTGTCCCATACTCTTCCTCCTTGGTAATTCAGCACAGTTTATTTCCGTTTGCCACCAGTTTAAATTTACATCCGAGACATTCCGCGGCACGCCTGCACATTATCATGCGGTTTAAGAAAATCTCGAAATAATCCATTACGGTACAGATGGAGTCATCAAGCTCCAGGTCCATCTGTATCATACACTTTTCTTTGTGAATAATCAACTTTGACGAAAGCGCCGCATAATTTACCCTGTCATGAATATCGAAGCTGGACGGAACCGGATTCTGCACCCGGTTTCTCCGCACATCCGTCTTATCCGCCAGGATCAGCGCCGCCGAAACCTCATCCACTGCTGTCCCCGTCTCCTCGTCGTGATGCCCGATCGCCGCCGTAACAGTAAGAATGTCTTTTAAGGGCATATCCGTCTCCCGTAAGATCTGGTATGCCAGGATCGCCCCGCTGTGGGCATGGTCGCTGCGGTTGATACTGTTTCCAATATCATGCATGTATCCGGCGGTCATCGCCAGTTCAATCTTCCGTTTTCCATATCCCAGTTCTTTTAAAATTCTGCCTGCGGTCTCAGCCACTTTGGCTGCGTGTTTTTTCGAGTGCTCGGTGTAGCCCAGCACATTGAGAATATCATTTCCCTTTTCGATCAGGAGATTAATCTCCTCATTCTTTCTGATTTGTTTAAAATTCGTCCTGTATTCCATTGTATTCATTCCCCGCGCATCTTTATCCGGGTCCAAAGCCGCCCCGGTCTGTTTCTTCCATCCGGACTGTTACAGCCTCCCCGCCGCTTCCATGGCAAGGGCCGACCGCTCGCATTCCTGGGCGGTCATGGTGATCTGCCAGCACAGAGGACTTCCCTTCATATGTTCGGAAGCATAGCTTAACCCGTTGGTGCGCTCATCCAGGAAAGGACGGTCGATCTGATTGGGGTCGCCCAGAAGGATGATCTTCGTATCTTTCCCTGCTCTGGTAATAATGCCCTTGATCTGGTTCGGCGTAGTATTCTGCGCCTCGTCGATGATCAGATATGTCTTGACAATGGAGCGGCCTCTGATATAGTTGAGGGCTTCCGTCTGAATCAGGCCTCTGGCAAAAATCTCCTCGATTTTCCCCTGCAGTTCTTCTTCGTCAGCATAGCGGTCTTCCTCACTGGAATCGATGAGCTGCTCCAGATTGTCCATAATCGGACGCATCAGCGGGGAAATCTTCTCCTGCTCATCCCCGGGAAGAAAACCGATGTCATCGTCAAACTGGGCGTTAGGGCGGCAGACAAGGATTCTCCGGTACTCGCCTGTGGGATGGTTGAGCAGTTTTTCCAGTCCCACTGCCAGTGAATAAAATGTCTTGCTCGTACCCGCCATTCCCTTAACGATGACCAGTGGTGCTTTTTCCGCGGGCTGCATCAGGGCCTCCTGAAGAAAATACTGGCCTGCACTGCGTGGGGAGATGCCGTAGGGTGAACTCTTGCGGTACTCCAGTTTGCGGATCACGCCGTTTTCCACTCTTCCAAGATGGGTCTTTTTCGTGGACTGATCCGCCCTGAGAATCACAAACTGATTCTCCTCCAGCTCTGGAACATAGTTTTCCCCCTGCGCATTGATCGCATACACTTTATCGACAGGCACTCCTTTTTTCTTGAATTCTTTGAAAATCTCTTCCGGGACGAACAGCTCGCACCTGCCGGTGTACTGTTTCTCATGATCCAGCACCTGATCTGTGGTGAAATCCTCCGCATCAATCCCGAGTATCTGCGCTTTGATGCGCAGGAGCAGATCTTTCGTCACAAGGATCACCTGTTCCTCTTTCTCCCGGGACAGCCCGAGACAGACTTTCAGAATCCGGTTGTCCATCACCTTTTCCGAGAGATCCTCCGGGAGCCCTACATCCACATAGTTTTTTTCCACCCGGAGTGTACCACCGTTTTCCAGTTCCACTCCGCGGATGAGATTGCCTTTGAAACGGAGCTGTTCCAGATAGCGGATAACTCTGCGGGCATTCGCCCCTGCTTCGCCTTCCGATTTTTTCAAATGATCCAGTTCTTCCAGAACCACCATCGGGAGCACGACCTGATTGTCTTCAAAACTCTCGATGGCATACGGGGCCTGGATCAGAACACTGGTGTCTGCCACATAAATTTTTACCATAGAATATTCCTCTTCATCCTTCATTAAAATATCAGACCCTGCACTCTTTTCGCACAGACGCCCCACCGGATATCCGGACAAAAGAAAAACCCTGTCCGTCCCCGGTTCTGTCATACATTGTATAACATACCGGTAAACAGCAGGGTAAGAGAATTGTTAAATCTGTGTAAAAACAATGCGCTCGGGCCGTGAACCCAGACGGCTTAAAATTTCATTGGAAATAGTACCGGCGGCCTGTGCCATCTCCGCCGCGCTGATTTCCCGGCTGCCGGATCTGCCGATCAGAACCGCCTCATCTCCGGGAAACACATTTCTGACCTCCGTCACGTCCAGGGTGAACTGATCCATGCAGATCCGTCCCACGATGGGGACTTTCTGCCCTTTCACAAGGGCATGCCCGCAGTTGGACAGATTCCTTGGCACACCGTCCGCGTAGCCCGCGGATACAACGGCTATTTTCCGATCCGATGGAGCCGTATAAGTGAGTCCGTAGCCGGCGGACTCTCCGGCGCGGAGCATTTTCACCGTTTCCACCCGGGCTTTCAGTGAGAGCACCGGGCGGAGGTCAGCCGGGAAGACAGTGTTTTTCTCATCTTCCGGCAGGCTGTAAGCCCCGTACAGTGCGATTCCCGGGCGTGCGAAGTCAAATCCCGCACCGGGATAGTTCAGTAGCCCGTAGCTTCCCTGAAGATGTGTCTTAAAACCGCTTTTTCCCGCACTGTGAATCTTCTCCACAACCTCCCGGAACTTCCGGATCTGTTCCATGGTAAATGCGCGCTCCCTCTCCGTAATCCCGTCCGATACACAGAGATGGGAAAATACCCCGTCGATACGGATCCCGTCCATCTCCCACAGAGGCAGAATCCGCTCCAGATCACTGCTGCGCTCTCCAAGCCGGTGCATCCCGGTGTCAATCCCCACATGGACCGGGATTCTCTGTCCCAGTTTTCTCCCGCACCGGTCCAGATCGTCTGCGCAGGCTGCATCCACAACCGTCTGGGTAAGATTATAATTCAGCAGTTCCGGGAAATCGGCAGGAGAAGTATATCCCAGGATCAGGATCATTCCCCGGATGCCCGCCTCCCGAAGTTCAATCCCCTCTCCCAGGGAGGCCACACAGAAGCTTGTAATTCCGTCCCCGGCAAGAGCCCGGGAGACCGGTACTGCACCGTGTCCATAGGCGTTTGCCTTCACCGCGGGCATCAGCTCGCAGCCCGCTCCGGCAGCCTTGCGGAGTTCCTCCACATTATGATGCAGGTTGTGCAGGTCAAGTTCGATCCATGCGCGTCCTTTCTGATTCATTGTCTGTCACCTTCTTTCTATACACCCATCCTGCAGCCATGGCCGCTGCAAAGGATATTACACTTACGCAGAGAAACAGTACCAGCGGGTTTTCCACCAGGACTGTCTCCAGTCCCGCTGCCCCTGCCGCACCCCGCAGCGCCACGATCACAGCCGGGTGGATCACATAGACAAGCATGGAGCAGGAGCGGGTCCAGACCGGCGCATTTCCTTTCATGCTCAGAAGCAGGCGGTAGAGGAAATACATGACCGGAAGCAGAAAGAGATACATGCTGTTATGCCGCTGCAGGCCGAAATGAAAGGACAGATAACCTTCTGTCATCATCAACACAGACGATATCATCAGAAGCACTGTATTCCGCCGCTGTTCTCCCCTGCGGTCCGCCATCCTCTCCGGTCCCCTCATTTTCTCGGATCTGCGGAGCATCACACCCATCATCAGGAACACCGGGGCGTAGAAGATTCCGTTTCTCGTATAGCTGCAGATGGAAAAGATCCCGCCGTAAAACGCCCGCAGCACCGGAACCGCCTGTGCCGCTCCATAGAGACTGTCCCCCAGCAGCCCGACAAGATACGCACATACCACAAAGACTCCTGCTGCCCTGAAACTGCATACACGGAGCAGGACAGATACAATCACACTCCCCAGGATCGCTGCAGGAAAATACCACAGATGATAGAATGTCCCATCCAGCACAAGATCTCTCACAGCTCCCGCTAAACTTTCCGGCAGATTTCCCGCATAGACCGTAAGCGGCAGATACAGAAGCGTTACTGCCAGATAGAGCAGAACGTTCTTTTTCAGAAAGCGGCGCAGCCCGCCGGAACATGCCGGTGCCAGGACAAAGTACCCTGTAGTCATCAGAAAAAAGGGCACCGCCACCCTGCCCAGGCAATATGTCAGCAGAAAATCCAGGCTTTCACTGATTTTTGAGAACGGCGCCGTATGGATGGCGATCACCATCAGCGCGGCAGGCAGACGGAACCAGTCGATTCCCGCATACTCTTTTCCCCGTCTCATTTTACTCCTCCTCCGAAAGCATTCCTCTCCTCTGCATACTCTTCCAGAACCAGCCCGCCGGCTTTCATCACCGCTGCATGGGGAACCCCTACATACCGGAAATGCCAGGGCTCCGCGCCGATCCCGGTCACAGCTTCTTTTCCCTTCGGATAGCGCTCGATAAAGCCGAAGTCAGCCGCCTTCTCCCGAAACTTTCCGAAGATCCCCGTATCCGGGAATTCCGGGCAGATAAAATCAATCTCCGGGAGATTGGCGCCCAGATCGATGGCAAGTCCGGTCTGATGTTCACTGCAGCCCGGGTATGCCACAAACTTCCGGGTAAACTCCTCTCCCCGTTCCAGGAGCGTGTCATCCCAGATCTTCTGCTGTTCCGCCTGAGTACGGAAGCCGCTGACCGGGATGATCTCTCCCCGGTTTCCGATTGCTTCGAGCAAAGCCCGAAGGGCGCGCGCTGCCCTGTGTTCCATAAGGACGTCCGGGTATTCTTCCAGAACCGACTCCAGCATATCCGCATCCGGAAATCTCCTCAGCGGGTTCTCCCTGTTTACAAGGATCAGATAATTCCAGTCACTTCTCTCCATCACTTACCGCACACCCTCCAGAATCCGGTCCACAATCTCCTCAAAACTGATTCCGGCAGCTTTCAGCATACCCGGATATCTGCTGTGGGTAGTGAATCCCGGTATCGTATTCACCTCATTGAAACAGATCTCCCCCTCCGGGGTCAGGAACATGTCGATCCGCGCAAAATCCGTACACTTCAGGACACGATAGATCGTAACTGCCGCCTCTTTGATCTCCTCTGCCTTTTCCGGAGAGATCCGGGCAGGTACGTGTATCTTCGATGTCTTCAGCGTGTACTTTTCCTCAAAGTTGAAGAATCCATCCGACAGTTCGATCTCATCCACCTCTCCCACGGTAAGCTCCTGATTTCCCAGTATGGCGCATCCCACCTCAAAGCCGTCGATCATCTCTTCCATGACAATCAGCGAATCGTGCTCAAACGCACGCTCCACTGCGGGGATCAGTTCTGTCCTGCGGCATACTTTCGTGATGCCAAAGGATGAGCCCGCCCGGAGCGGCTTTACGAACAGCGGATATCCCAGTTCTTCCGCCCGGGACATAAGCTCCGTCTCACGGTACGGCTTTTCCGCCATAAACGACCGTGCCGTACGGATTCCTGCCGCAGATACGATCCGGTGCGCCATCTCCTTGTCCATACATACGGCAGAACACAGGAGACCGCATCCGACTACACGGATTCCTGCCAGTTCGAATACTCCCTGAACGGTCCCGTCCTCCCCGTTTCTGCCGTGAAGCACCGGGAGAGCCGCATCCAGAGCGATCTTCTTTACCGTTCCCTCTTCCATATAGCAGAGGCTGTGTTCCCGCCGGTCCATGCTGACTGTCACCGGTGTGCACAGGCGCTCATCCATCCATTGATCCTCGGGGATCCGGTCCACATCTCCCCGGTAGAGATACCATTGCCCGCTGTCACCATCGATTCCGATCAGAACCGTATCGTATTTCTCCGGATTCATATGTGTAATAACTGCATATGCAGACTGCAGGGATACACTATACTCCGGAGAACAGCCTCCGAACAATACTGCCACTGTCTGCTTTTTCTTCTCTTTTTTCATCCTTCTCACCTCGTCAGACTTTCTTATACCGCACGGAGTTCATGCCATATCAAAACCCCCGTACGGTTTCATTCTACCGTCCGGGGGGCCCCTGTATTTTAATATTCAGTTGTTTATTTCCTAAGAAAAGCCTAAGAGGATTTTAGAAATTTCTTACGCTGTCAGGATCTCGGCAGAGTGATGAGAAAAATCGTTGTCTCATTCTCACTCTCCGCCTGAATCGTCCCTCCATGAAGTGTGACGATCTCTTTTGCTATTGCCAGGCCCAGTCCGGCACCGCCGGTGTTCGCCGTCCGCGCTTCATCCAGACGGAAAAATTTTTCAAAAAGGGAGTCCAGCTTCTGCGGAGGAATCGTTTTTCCCCTGTTCCGGAAACAGATCCGTGTCTCCGTCTTTGTGGCACGGGCACAGATCTCGATCTCTGTATCCCGGTAACTGTAGGACACTGCATTTTTCAGAATATTGTTGAACACTCTGGCAAGCTTTTCCGCGTCACCGTAGATCATCAGATCTTCATCAATATCAAGCCGGACTGTATTTCCGTGGGCGCTTAAGACCGGATAAAACTCATCCGTAAGCTGTACCATCATATAATACAGATCTATGCTCTCCATCTCCAACGCGATCTGCTGCAGATTGTAACGGGTGATCTCAAAGAACTCATTGGTCAGATCTTCCAGACGGCTGGCTTTATCCAGGGCAATATTGATGTAACGGGCTCTCTGCTTTTCCGGCATATCCGGGGCCTCCTTCAGAAGAGTCAGATAGCCGATCACCGAGGTGAGCGGCGTCTTGAGATCATGGGCGAGATAGGTGATCAGATCATTTTTGCGGGACACTTCCTCCTTGCGCATCTGCTCATGATGACGCACCATTGCCTTGAAATCTGCCATCTGAACATAGATTTCCGCATATTTTTCCGGAAACATTTCCGAGAGTTCTCCTCCTTCCTGCTGCATGCAGATCCGGATCATCTGGCTGATCTCTCCCACCGTCTTTGTCACCCGTCTGCGCGCGTAACGATCCGCCGCACAGACGGCAATGCAGAGACAGATGATCACTCCCACAATCAGCAGTTCAAGAAGAAGCAGCTTGAACCGTGACCAGTTGATACTGTATGTCAGGATATAACCCTTCAGCTCCGGGATATACTCTTTTTCCCGGATCACAAAGCGGGACTCGAACCAGTCTACAAAAGAACCGTTCCACACCGTATCCATCAGATAATAGGTGATACAGCAGAGGTTGATCCCAAACGAACAGGCTGTCAGCACTTTGAATGTGACAGAAAATCTACTTTTCAATTTTATACCCGCACCCCCAGACTGTCTTGATATACTTTGGATTTTCGAACGAATCCCCCATCTTCTCGCGCAGATGACGGATATGGACGGTGATGGTATTATTGCTCTTGCTGTAATACTCATCTCCCCAGATTTCATGGAACAGCTCTTCAGCACTCACCACCTCCCCTTTCTGCCTGCAGAGAATATAGAGGATGGAAAATTCCGTGGGTGTCAGATCAAGTTGTTTCTCGTTCAACGTACATTCGTGGGTGCGTATATTCAGCACAAGCCCCGAATGTACAAGAATTTCCTCTTCTTTTGCCGTTCCCGAATTGTATTTTTTATATCGGCGCAGCTGCGCCTTCACCCGCGCCACAAGCTCCAGAGGCAGGAACGGTTTTGTAATATAATCATCCGCTCCCAGAGTCAGACCGGTAATCTTATCGATCTCTTCCCCTTTTGCCGTCAGCATGATCACCGGATAGCAGTAGTGTTCCCGGATCTTCCGGCAGAGCTGAAATCCGCTCATATCCGGAAGCATTACATCCAGAATCGCCAGATCCACTTCCCCGCGGGAGATATGCTCCATGGCGTCTCCGGCGCTGTAGCATTTGATTACAGTAAAATTTTCGTTGGAAAGATAAAGATCAACCAGATCCGCTATCTCTTTTTCATCATCTACAACAAGTATCTTCTCATTCATGGAACAGTCCTCCTGAATATAAATGATACCAAAAAGAGATTAAGCGTTTCTGATTTTTTTAATGATAAATTATTAAGATTTAACTAAGCAGAGCGTCGGCAGTCCTGGTAGAAATGGACGCCATCTCCTCAACGCTCTCATTCATCCCGCTTTCCAGCCATTCCCTGGTGAGCAGAAGGATTCCCCCGACAAAGAAGCTCACCCTGTACCGGTCTTCCCCTTCCGGATTCTTTCCCTCTTTACGGTACATATAGAAATCGTCCGCATAGTCCTTCATGATTCTCCAGACCTGTTCCATGAGTCCTGCTTTCACGACATTTTTCAGAAATACTGTATTCTTTTGCACCTCACGGTAATAGCAGATAAAGAATTCTTTTTCCGTTGTGATCTTCTGTTCCTTTACCTGGTCGGCAATCCGGTCGAAAACCCACCGCATATGATCCGTCAGAATGTCGTCCTTGGAGCGGTACATCCTGTAATACGCCATACGCGATACTCCGGCTCTTTTTGCAATGTCTGTTATGGTAATCCTGTCGTAGTCCTCTTTCTCCATCAGAAGCATCAGCGCGGTGAAAATACACTCCCGCATCAGTTCCTGTTTAGCCGTCTTTCTCTGCATTTCTGAACACTTCCCCGTCTTTTGTAACAAAACCTCAACTGAAACTTGCAAGAATTTTTATGTTATAATATACTACTTTTTATCGTTCGTTGCAAATGCTGACAGGTCAGGAGGGGATTATTTTGGCTGATTCAAACATTACAAAGCATGCTCTGGGACAGGCTTTCAGGAAGCTTGCCGCATCCCTTCCTGTCGAAAAAATCAGTGTCGGAAACATCTGTGAAAAATGCGGAATGAACCGCAAAAGCTTTTATTACCATTTTAAAGACAAGTATGATCTGATCAACTGGGTCTTTTACACGGAATTTTTCACCCTGGTCAGCGAGAGCGGGCATCAGGGCTCCTGGGAACTTCTGGAAGATCTCTGCCGCTATTTTTATACAAACCGCGAGATGTACCAGAAGATTTTCAGCGTCAATGGTCAGAACTCCTTTACCGAATATTTTGAGAGCATCGTCAGCGATCTGATTCAGGAAGACCTGATCCGGGCACGTTTTAAAGGCACCGGCTTTCCTCTCAGCTCATACGCCGAGTTCTATGCCGATGCCTTTGTCTGTGCCATTAAAAAATGGATTCTGAAAAAGGACTGTATGCCGCCGGAAGATTTCAGTCTGTTTCTCAAATCCTGTCTCCTCGGCATTTCCGAACATCTTGCCCGGAAATATGATACCTGACACCTGTCCCGGCTCACGTCAGGCTTATCCCGTATCTGGGTACAACTGTCACGCCGCATACCTCCAGGATTGATGCCTGTTTGTCCGCCAGAGTGATAATCCATGCCAGGCGGTTCCTCGGCAGCGGTCCGATAGGGAACATATGAGTAAGGATCGCACTTTCTTCCTCTTCGCTGATATGAAAGTATTCCCTGCTGTACCACGCTGCCGCTTTCGGATGGTAAAACGCCTGATGCTCTCCCGTAGGCGTCCTGTCCTCAAAATCATAAGGACAGAAGTCGTGCAGCAGACCGATCCTTGCTGCAGCCCGTTCATCATATCCCCGGCGTTTCGCCATCTTCCACGCCAGATAAGACACATTCATGCTGTGTACCAGGCGGCTGGCGCCCGGATGATGGCTGTAGGAATCCAGAGTGAGAAACTCCGGATTGGAAAGGATGTCACTGATCAGATCGAGAAATTCTGCCGGAATCTCCTGCTCCTGACGTACCGAAAATGGATTCTGTAATTTCATATATGTTCACTTCCGCTTTCTGTAAATTCTAGACATATTATACTCATTTTTCTTTCTCTTTACAAGTCCGCCTCGATATCCCGCTTTCGCATCTTCGCCCGGTTTCCTGTCCTTTCACTTCATCGGATTCAATAAGCGGTGTGCCGGAACCTTTTTCTGTAAAGTGCAGACTGATATCCCTTGTTCTGTCCACTTTCAGAGCCCTCTCTCTGTACAGTTTGACCGCAGGACTCTGCGCTCCGGAATACATTCTCCCCGGCGCAGAGTCCTGCGGTCTTCTTTTTGAAACAACTTTATCTTTTTTCTGTCCTCCCGGGAGGACTTCCCGATTCTATTCGCCTATATTGTCGCAATATCAATAAGCGTCAGTTTCTTAATATCCGTATTCTCCAGACTGGTGATCAGCGCACGAGCCGTATCAATGGCAGTCAGCACATTGACACCTGTCTCGATGGCGTTCCGGCGAATGACGAATCCATCCCTGGAATGCTCCACGCCCTGAGCCGGGATATCGATGACAAGATCGATCTTGTGCCCCAGTATCAGGTCCAGGAGGTTCGGAGACTCCTGCTCGATCTTACGCACCGGAGTGGCCTTCACTCCCGCCGCGTTGAGTGCCCGGGCGGTTCCGCTTGTAGCGAAAATATGGTATCCGATATCGGCAAACCTGCGTCCGATCTCCACAGCCTCCTGCTGATCCTCATCACGGACAGTCATGATCATGTTCTTGAACTTCGGCAGTTTGATTCCTGCGCCGAGGAATGCCTTATAGAGCGCTTCATCGAAGGTCTTCGCAATTCCAAGGCACTCTCCTGTGGATTTCATCTCAGGTCCGAGGCTGATATCAGCGCCGCGGATCTTCTCGAAGGAGAATACCGGCATCTTCACAGCCACATAGTCTGCCTCCGGCTGAAGTCCCGGAGTATAGCCGAGCTCGCGGATCTTCTTTCCGATGATCACCTGAGTCGCCAGGGGAACGATCGGAATTCCCGTCACCTTGCTGATATACGGCACGGTACGGCTGGAACGCGGATTGACTTCGATGACATATACATCCTCGTCACCGCAGACAATGAACTGGATATTGATCATTCCGATGACATGCAGGGACTTCGCCAGTCTTCTCGTATACTCGGCAATCTTTGCCTTTGCCCCTTCGGTCAGGCTCTGGGCCGGATAGACGGAAATACTGTCTCCCGAGTGGATTCCCGCACGCTCAATATGCTCCATGATACCCGGAATCAGAATATCCGTTCCGTCACACACCGCATCCACCTCGATCTCCTTACCCTGCAGGTACTTGTCCACAAGGATCGGGTGATCCTGAGCGATCCGGTTAATGATTCCGATAAACTGATCCACATCGTTGTCGTTGATGGCAATCTGCATTCCCTGTCCGCCCAGCACGTAGGAAGGACGCACAAGCACCGGATACCCCAGACGGTTGGCAACCTCTTTCGCCTCTTCTGCAGTAAATACGGTTCCTCCGGTCGGACGCGGGATCTCACACTCTTCCAGAATCTCATCGAAAAGTTCGCGGTCCTCCGCCTTGTCTACGTTTTCCGCGGAAGTTCCGAGAATCGGCACACCCATCTTCATGAGCGCCTCGGTCAGCTTGATAGCTGTCTGGCCGCCGAACTGCACTACAGCGCCGTCCGGCTTCTCAATATCTACAATGCTCTCCACATCTTCCGGTGTGAGAGGCTCAAAATACAGCTTGTCTGCAATATCAAAGTCCGTACTTACCGTTTCCGGGTTGTTGTTGACGATAATCGTCTCGTATCCCTCTTTGGAGAATGCCCATGTACAGTGCACGGAGCAGAAGTCGAACTCGATTCCCTGTCCGATCCGGATCGGTCCGGAACCAAGGACAAGGACTTTCTTCTTCCCTTCTGTCTTCTCTACTTCGTTTTCGCTTCCGTATACGGAATAGTAATACGGAGTTTCCGCCGCAAACTCTGCCGCACAGGTATCAACGATCTTGTACGCCGCAACGATCCCGTTTTCATGGCGCATATCATGAATCTCGCGCTCGCTCTTTCCTGTCAGCCGGGCGATCACGTTATCCGGGAACTCGATGCGTTTCGCCTCTTTTAAGAGTTCCGGAGTCAGCTCCTGTGTTTTCAGGGCGTTTTCCATCTCCACGATAATGGCGATCTTGTCGATAAACCAGCGGTCGATCTTCGTGATATTATAAATGGTATCGTAATCGATTCCTCTGCGGACCGCCTCCGCGATTCTCCAGATTCTCATGTCGTCCACGATTCCAAGTTCCTCGAGGAGCTCGTCCTTGGAAAGTGCGGTGAAATCATAGGACATCAGGCAGTCCACATGCTGCTCCAGGGAACGGATGGCTTTCATCAGCGCGCCCTCGAAATTGTTGCAGATGCTCATGACCTCTCCGGTCGCCTTCATCTGCGTAGTCAGCGTCCTCTTGGCGCTGATGAATTTATCAAAGGGAAGACGTGGCATCTTCACAACCACATAGTCAAGCATGGGTTCAAAGCTTGCATATGTCTTCTTCGTGATGGCATTCTTGATCTCATCCAGGGTATATCCCAGGGCGATCTTCGCCGCCACCTTGGCAATCGGATATCCCGTTGCCTTGGACGCCAGCGCGGAAGAACGGCTCACACGCGGATTTACCTCGATGACACAGTATTCAAAGGAATCCGGATTCAGGGCATACTGTACGTTACACCCTCCGGTGATGTTCAGCTCGCTGATAATATTGAGGGCGGAAGTACGAAGCATCTGGTACTCCTTGTCGCCCAGAGTCTGGGACGGAGCCACAACGATACTGTCTCCGGTGTGCACGCCCACCGGATCGATATTTTCCATATTACATACGGTAATGCAGTTTCCTGCGCTGTCCCGCATCACCTCGTACTCGATCTCCTTCCATCCCGCGATGCAGCGCTCCACAAGCACCTGACCCACACGGGAAAGACGGAGTCCGTTTTCCAGGATCTCCACGAGCTGGTGGGAATCATGGGCGATACCGCCGCCGCTTCCTCCCAGCGTGTAAGCCGGACGGAGCACCACCGGGTAACCGATCTTGTTGGCAAATGCCAGACCATCGTCCACATTTTCCACAACCAGAGACGCGGCAACAGGCTCGCCGATCTTCTCCATGGTCGCCTTGAACTCCAGACGGTCTTCCGCCTTCTTGATCGTCTCGGAAGTGGTTCCGATAAGGCGCACATTGTTTTCCTTCAGGAAACCGGCTTCCTCCAGTTCCATGGCAAGGTTCAGTCCCGCCTGTCCTCCCAGGGTCGGAAGCACACTGTCCGGTTTTTCCTTGAGGATCAGCTGTTCAACCACTTCCACGGTCAGCGGCTCGATGTAAACGCGGTCCGCGATATCTTTATCTGTCATGATCGTCGCCGGATTCGAGTTGAGAAGAACGACCTCAAGCCCCTCTTCCTTCAGGGAACGGCACGCCTGTGTTCCTGCATAGTCGAACTCCGCCGCCTGTCCGATGACGATCGGACCGGAACCGATAACCAATACTTTTTTAATACTTAAATCTCTGGGCATTATTTCGCTCCTCCCATCATCTCTATAAATCTGTCAAACAGGTAACCGGAATCCTGTGGCCCGGGACACGCCTCCGGGTGGAACTGAACAGTAAAGATGTTCTTGCCCACATAGGAAAGTCCCTCGTTCGTCCCGTCATTTACATTGCGGAATGCCGGAACTGCCACCTTCGGATCCACACTCTCCTCATCCACAACGTAGCCGTGGTTCTGAGATGAGATGTACACTCTTCCGGTCTGAAGGTCTTTCACCGGATGGTTTCCGCCCCTGTGGCCGTATTTCAGCTTATGTGTAGACGCACCCGTAGCAAGCGCCATAAGCTGGTGTCCGAGACAGATGGCAAAAATCGGAATATCTGTATTGTACAATTTTCTGATTTCTTCGATAACAGAAGTGCAGTCAGCCGGATCTCCAGGTCCGTTTGAGAGCATGATACCGTCGGGATTTGATGAAATGATTTCCTCCGCGGTTGTGTGGGCCGGATAAACAGTCACTTCGCAGCCACGCTGGTTTAAAGATCTTGCAATATTATTCTTTGCTCCGAGGTCAAGAAGAGCAACTTTCTTCCCGTTTCCTTCCAGAACATATTTTTCAGAGCAGGTTACTCTGGAGACAACGTCTCCCACTGTATATTTCTTTAACTGCGGGATGATCTCGTCCAGATTGTAGTTCTCATTTGTCGTGATCATGCCGTTCATCGTACCCTTCTCCCGGAGGATCTTGGTAAGGGCACGGGTGTCGATTCCTGCGATACCGGGAATATCCTGCTCTTTAAGGAAATCCTGGATCGTTCCCTCGCACCTGAAATTGCTCGGCATCCTGGAAAGTTCTCTTACTATATATCCATCCGGCCATGCCTTCTTTGATTCCATATCCGGTGTGATTCCGTAATTTCCAATCAGCGGATAGGTCATTACCACCGCCTGTCCTGCATAGGAAGGATCTGTCAGCACCTCCAGATACCCCGTCATAGAAGTATTAAATACGATTTCACTGATACAGTCTCTTGTCGAGCCGATGCTTGTGCCTGTAAAAACAGTGCCGTCTTCCAAAATCAGAAACGCCTTCATGTGTCCACCCTTTCCTTTTGTATATTTCAATCTGCATAGGAAAGGCACTCTTGGAGTCTTTTGATCCAGAGCGCCCTCGTTCTCATATTCTAATGAATTATACTACAACTGTTCTTATATTTCAACAGTTAGTTTTTCAGGACAGGTTCGCTTTAAACCGGTCGATCAGCTCCTGCTGATACTCACCGGCATATGTACCCTCAGTCAGGTGTTTTGCCGCCTCTTCGATTCTCTCCCAGCTCTCTGCCTCATGGCGCACAAGAATCGGATAATAGAATACACCGTTCTTCTCCGCTGCATCCAGGTCTCCCGGAGCATCTCCTGTCATCATGACTTTGTCTTTATCGTAGCCGAAGGTTAACAGCTTCTCAATACAGCTCTTCTTCGATCCCGCGTTCTGGGCAAGTACAATATCCACATGGTCAATCAGGCCGAAGCGGGTCCATTCTTCTTTCACCGCCTCATAGTTGGCAGATGAGACAATCGCAATGTCACAGTATTCATGCAGTGCGGTAATCTTCTCCTTCACACCGTCAAACGGCTTTACATCTTCCTCCGGAAGCGCCTTAATCGCGCGGTTTACTGCCTCGGACCAGCGCAGCGCCTTCTCCAGGCAGACACTGTTTTTCTCCTTTGCCGCTTTCTCCACAGCACTGTTGGAGAGCTCGTCCGCCTCCTCAGCCCACTGCACAAGAGAATCAACATCTTCTATTGGGGTAATCTTCTCGTTTACCTCCTTCAGCATGGCTGCCAGACCCTTGAAACGGTTAATCCCCCTTGTCATGGAATAAAGATTAATCTCATTCCATCTCTTCAGGATTTCCTCCTGATATTTTTCGAGTCCCCACTCGGTAATCATGCAGGGACCGAAGCATCTGATATGTTTAATGTCCATGGAATCAATGGCGCATCCGTCGGAATCAATGCAGACCAGATACTCATTCTTCTTTTTGTAGCCTTCAAAAGGACTTCCCATCTGATCACTTCCTTTCATTTATTTTTATTATTATCATATCTCTTTTTCGTCCGAATAACAATAAAAATATATTTTACTGCTGTTCACTGTAGTCCCAGAAAACCGTCAGTCTGCAGTGCTGCGCATCTTCCACATACGTGTACCTTACCCGGCTGAGACCGTAATAAGACGCAAGATTTCCTGCCGCTTTCGGAAGAAGGTCATCGATTATCCCTTCCCTGGCACTGCCGTAAGCTGCGCTGTCAGAAAATTTGCATGTAAAGGAAGCTTCTCCCGCATAGATACTGTCGTTCATGGCATTCAGTATCTCCTGGGCATCATACCCCTCATAGTACATTCCGTTTATTCTGTAATAATTCAGATCATCCGCCGTACAGGCAGGATAAGGTACAAAATCATCCTGGATATGCGTGGTAAAAAGTTCCCCGTCCGTGCAGCAGAGATAATCATAGTTAATGCTTCCCTCCGGCTGATTTACCCCTTCTTCCATCTCCAGGAACACCGGATCTCCAAAAGTAACATCCATCTGATAATAGTTTTCCCCGCATTTTACGATATTCCAGGCATGGGCTCCCTGTCCTTCCACCCTGCCGGTCACATAGATACAGGGTATCCCGAGTTTTCCCAGGAGATACTGGGCTGCCCGCGAATATCCCGCGCAGACAGACTCTCTTCCCACCAGAGCACTGTAAATATTCTGGTTATCCGGCGCGCCTGCATTATAGTCTACAGTCCCGACCAGATATTCATAGATATAACGGATCCTGTCATATGCGGAAGCCTCTTCTCCGATCCCGTCCAGACAAGTCTCTGACGCCTTGTCAATCTGCGCCTGCCTCTCTTCTTTCTCCGCCGCTGTGCAGGTATAACCGGGATAGAATTCCGTATACTCTCCATAAACTGTCATCCGTGAACTCCCGTCACACCAGAACAGCTCCGGCCGGTCATACAGAAGATATTCGTACACCTTTGCCGTATCATCTTCCTGTCCCGCGTGCAGACGGATACATTCTTCCATATTGCCCGCTCCCTGGAGCAGCTCCCTGTAAACAGTCTGTTCCTTTTCGGAAAGCTGCTGGTAGTAGAAATCCCCTGCCACTTCCTCCACTGTCACCGTAAGTTCCGGAAACTCCACCTGCTGCCGGGAGACCATATTTACGGTCTCCTCTGCAGTCATCAGAATTTCCGGCAGGCCGCGCAGCGCCATTCCGGCCGCTGCGATGATCCCCAGCATGCAGACAATGCCTGCTACCCTGATTAATCTTCTTTTCTTTTTTCTTCTTCTCCGTCCTGCCATGCTGCTCCTCTCTGAATGATACTCCCCTTCTATGTGAGCTCTGCGATTCTTGACACACCCACATAGATCTCGGAAATCTTATACCAGGTGGCATAATCCACGTCCCCCGTCACCGGCAGTCCGAACACCGACTGGAACTTGCGCACCGCATTCTCCGTAGCCGGTCCGTAAATGCCGTCCGCACTGATCTTCGGAAGCGCCGGATATGCTCCTGCAATCACGTTCAGCTCCTCCTGCATCTGCCAGACTTTGGCGCCGCTTGCGCCCTGCTGCAGCGTGTAGCCCGGCCAGGAGGACGGGATGCCGGATATCTCCTGTGCCGTATTGATATACATGTCATCCCCGTAGAAATACCGCAGGATCTCAATGGCGCTCAACCCCTGATCTCCCAGTTCCTTGGCCCCCCACTGGGTCATCCAGTTGGGACAGCTCACCCGTTTTCCGTCGCAGTACTGAGTCAGGATGGGCTGACGCACATTGGGTCTGGACAGATAATTTCCAAACAGCTCATCCACGATAACGGAGATAGATTCGTATATATTCCTCTCCGGGATCCACTTCTGATCGAATGCAGTGGAAGAGGTGATCGTAAAGTCGTATCCACGGTTCCTGTACCACTCCGTATAAACCCTGTTCAGCGTAAAGGACATAATCGCCAGGACATTCGCCCGGATGGTATTCGCCGGCCAGGTGGCATAGATTTCACTGGACGCCACATTTTTGATGTAATCTTTGTATTTCACATAGTAGTCTGTCGCTGTGCTGTCCCTTGGGGAACCGTCGTGAACCACGATGTACTCCGGGACCACCACCCGGCTTAAAACAATCTCTCCCGTCTCGTTGGTCGGCTTGATTTCATCCTCTGCGATCTTCGGCGGATACTGGCCGTATAAAGTATGGGCAGGGATGACGAATACTTCTTCCTCTTCCCTGCCCGTATCGCTCGGTCTCATCCTCACGTTCTGTATAGCTTTTGTGTTTGCAAGAATCTCCGCCCCCGAGATACTCACCGGCTCGAACCCGGGAGCGCTGATATCCAGAGTGTACTCCGAATACGGCTGGCGTTCATTGTCCGGATTCAGGCTCCACTCCTCCGGCGGAGCGCCCAGTTCGATGGTCTCGGTCTGTCCGGAAGAATCCGTCGTCAGCATCTCCAGCGTATTCTCCGGCACCCCGGTATAAGAGATGGCGATCTGGGCGTCCGCCACCGGATAGGAATTCGCCGACGATGTTACATTTATCTGAAGTCTTCCCGTCTCTGTAGTCTCGTTCTGCATTGCACTCAAATGCTTCATAATGCCTCCGCATTTTTACGTTTCTCTAATATATATTCAGAAAAGCTTCACAATATCATTGAACATTACAAAGATCATGAGAACCATCAGAGCGGCAAATCCTGCAAAGTGAACCATTCCTTCCTTCTCCGGAGGAATCCGCTTTCTGCGGATGGCCTCTATGATCAGGAACACCAGACGCCCGCCGTCAAGAGCCGGAATCGGCAGGAGGTTCAGAACCCCCAGGTTGGCGGTCAGCAGAACACCGAAATTCAGGACATTCAGGAAAATCGCACCGATTCCTGCCGGCGCGGAGGCTTCATAGACCTCCCCCACCATGCTGACGATCCCCACCGGTCCGGAAAGATCCTGCACACCTACCTGCCCGGTGACCAGCATGCGCACGCTCTCTATGGTGTATGTGATCCAGTACCGCACCGTGTAGACACTGTACTGCATCGCGCCCAGGAATCCTGTCTTCTCCTTGCCGCCGCTTGTCACGCCAAGACGCGGGGAGGCATCCCCGTCCAGCTGGCGAAGCTCCAGGTCAGCCGTGTACTCTTTTCCGTCCCGCTCGTAGACGATCTCATAAGTCTTCTCATCCGGATGCGCCAGAGTATAGAGACTTAAATCATCCCAGATATACACATTTCTGCCGTTGATCTCTTTGATCACGTCTCCCGCCTGCATTCCCTGTTCTTCCGCAGAGTATCCGGGACTGACTTCCGTGACCTCCGGCGAGCGGTATCCCACACACAGGATAATAACAATACAGAAGATCCATGCCAGAATCAGGTTGAACAGCGGTCCCGCCACGATGACGGAAATCCGCGCCCACACGGACTTGCTGTTGAAGCTTCCTTCCGACATGTCGTCCGCATCGTCCTCCCCCATCATGCACGCTCCGCCGAAGGGAAGAAGCTTCAGGGAAAATTTGGTCCCGCCGATCTCTTTTCCGATCAGCGTAGGTCCCAGTCCCAGTGAAAATTCATCGACACGGATTCCGTTTAGTTTTGCCAGTGTAAAATGACCCAGCTCATGGAATATGATAATAAAACTGAAGAGCAGGATCGCTATGATAATGCCCATAAATCACCACCTGTTTTTAATAAATTCATATGTTTCCTGTTCCGTCTTTAGTATCTCTTCCACTGTCGGATTTTCAATCACCCGGTGCTGTTCCATACAGGTGCCGATGATCTCCGGTATCTCAAGGAACCGGATCTTCCGGTCCAGGAACATCGCTACAGCCCGCTCGTTTGCCGCATTGAGTACAGTGGGGAGCGATCCCCCTCTCCTTGCAGCCCCGAAGGCAAGCTTCAGTCCGGTAAATGTCTCAAGGTCCGGTTTCTCAAATGTGATCTCCGTCAGCGTGGAAAAATCCAGTCTCTCTCCCGGCAGATATCTCCGCTCCGGATAGTAGAGCGCATACTGGATCGGAAGCTTCATATCCGGAGTTCCCAGCTGTGCGATCACGGCGCCGTCCTCATATTCCACCATGGAATGAATGATACTCTTCGGCTGCACCACCACCTGAATCTGGTCCGGCGTAACGCCGAAGAGCCATTTTGCCTCGATCACTTCCAGGCCTTTGTTTACCATTGTAGAGGAGTCGATTGTGATCTTCTTTCCCATTGCCCAATTGGGATGCTTTAAGGCGTCCTCCACCTGAATATTCTCCAGCTCGCTTTTCTTCTTTCCCCGGAAAGGCCCTCCGGAAGCGGTCAGAAGAATCTTGTGAAGTGCTTTTCGCTGTCCGCCCTGGAGACACTGGAAGATAGCGCTGTGTTCGCTGTCCACCGGAAGGATGGACACGCCTTTTTCCGCCGCCAGCGGCATGATAATATGTCCTGCCGTAACCAGCGTCTCCTTGTTGGCCAGGGCAATGTCTTTTCCCGCCTTAATCGCCTCGATAGTAGGAAGGATCCCGATCATTCCCACAATGGCTGTCACCAGGATCTCTGCTTCCGGCTCGGAAGAGACGGCAAGCAGTCCGTCCATGCCGCAGAGCACCTTTACGTCCAGGTCGCGGATGCGCTCCCTCAGCTTCCGCGCCCTCTCTTCACTCCATACTGCCGCAAGCTTCGGGGAGAATTCCCGGATCTGCTGCTCCAGAAGATCGATGTTATTCCCCGCTGCCAGCGCAGTCACTCTGATATCTCCGTTGTTCCTTACGATTTCCAAAGTCTGGGTTCCGATGGAACCGGTGGAACCCAGTACTGCAATCTTCTTCATATGTCTGTTTCCTCTTTGATTATTCTTTGCCTTTTTCAGAGCAGGATCGCCAGATAGTATATGATCGGCGCAGTGAAAATGACACTGTCGAACCGGTCCAGGATCCCGCCGTGTCCGGGAATCAGTTTCCCGTAATCCTTAATGTTATGGTAGCGTTTGATGGCAGACGCCGCCAGATCACCGACCTGTGAGATTGCGCCTCCCACAGCGCCAATCAGCGCAAACTCCGCAATATTAGCCCCTGCCGAGCCCCAGTGGTTAATTGCAAGCGCATAGAGCAGGCCGATCAATGCAGCTCCAACAATGCCGCCGATACCGCCCTCCACCGACTTCTTCGGGCTTAACACCGGCGCCATCTTATGCTTTCCGATGAGCATCCCCACACAGTAGGCGCAGGTATCGCAGCCCCAGGAGCAGACAAATACCAGCCACACGGTAAATACGCCCCCCGGCAGAATCCGCGTCTGATAAATATAGGAAATCATGACCGCCACATAAAACATCCCGAAAAATGCCGCCATGATCTGCTGCGTGTTATATTTCGGATAAGCAAACACCAATACCGCCATCTGACAGATCAGATATGCCATAAAAAGCATCATGAACCAGTTCAGCTTCTCTCCGGGGAGAAGCGGCTCAAAATACAGGATCAGATAATAACCCACCGCAAAAATATACCCCAGTATTCCCGGAGGTTTTTTCTCGATGCCGAACACTTTATAGAGCTCTGTCATTCCGATCAGGCTGATGGCAAGCAGCACGGCAAACAGAAGGTTTCCTCCCGCGATCAGCGTTACCAGGGCGATGATCATTAACAGTATTCCACTAAGCAACCGTGTTTTAAACATGATCTCTAAGCCTCCTCAACCGCTCCGAAACGTCTGTGTCTGTGATTATATTCCTCCACAGCTTTCTCAAGCTCCTTTTTCGTAAAATCCGGCCACGGAACATCCGTAAAGTAAAATTCCGAATAGGCAAGCTGCCAGAGCAGATAGTTGGACAGCCGCTGTTCGCCGCTTGTGCGGATCATCAGGTCCGGATCCGGGATTCCCGCAGTATCAAGATAGGAGGCAAATACATCTTCTGTGATCTCTGCCGGATTCAGCTTTCCGTCTGCGCAGTCCTGTGCCATCTTTTTCGCCGCCCGGGTCAGCTCGTCCCGGCTTCCGTAATTGAGGGCGATGGTAAAATTCAGCCCGCCGTTGTTCACCGTCGCCTCCTCCAGCTCCCGGATTCTCGTGCGGATATCCTCATCCAGCGGCTCGATATCACCGATCACCCGGACTTTCATATCGTTTTTCGCCGCCGTCTTCAGGCAGGTCTTCATATAATTGCGGAGCAGCTTCATCAGAGCGTCCACCTCGTCTTTCGGGCGGCTCCAGTTCTCCGTGGAAAAGGCATACACAGTCAGGTACTTGATCCCCATGCGCCAGGCTTCCTCACAGATTCTCTCCACATTTTTGCTTCCCTGGGCATGGCCGTAATTGCGGGGCATTCCTTTCGCCTTTGCCCAGCGGCCGTTCCCGTCTAATATGATCGCAATATGCTGTGGTACTTTCATCTTCGTTCTCCTTACCGAATTATAAATCTGGTCATACAAAAGACTAAATCTGCTCATGCAAAAGAGGGCTCTGGTAATAAAAGCCCCCTTTTTCTTCTCTCACAAAGCAGTTTATACTGTCATGATCTCCTTTGATTTTGCCTCAATCATCCGGTCTACCTTCTCCACGTACTTGTCCGTCAGCTTCTGAAGGCCGTCCTCAAGATCCTTGATGCCGTCCTCGGAGATCTCTGTTCCTTTCAGTTTCTTAAACGCCACGTTACCGTCCCGGCGGATATTCCTGAGTGCAACTTTGGCAGCCTCGCCTTTCTTCTTTACGTCCTTGGCCAGTTCCTTTCTGCGCTCCTCCGTAAGTTCCGGGAAAATCAGACGGATGGATGTACCGTCATTGGTCGGATTGATGCCGATATCCGATGTCAGAATCGCCTTTTCAATCGCCTTGAGCATACTCTTCTCCCAGGGCTGGATCTGAATCATACGCGCCTCCGGAACAGACACGTTCGCCACCTGCTGAATCGGTGTCGGCGCTCCGTAGTAATCTACTACCAGCTTGTCCAGCACATGTGGATTCGCCCGTCCCGCACGGATCGTAAGGAGTTCTCCGTCGAGGTTGTTGATCGTCTTTGTCATCTTGCTGTCATATGCCTGTAATTTTTCATCCATATTTCAAATCCTCCTATACTGTTACTTTTGTCCCTGTGAAATTACCCTTCATGGTCTCCACGATACTGTTCTCTTCATTCAGCCCGAACACAAGCATGGGCATTTTATTCTCCAGACAGAGTATGGACGCTGTCAGATCGACTGCCGCAAGCTTCTTATCTATGACTTCCTGGATAGAAACCTGATCGTATTTTACCGCCGCAGGATTTACCTTCGGATCGCTGTCATAGATACCGTCGATTGCCTTGGCAAGCAGCATGGCGTCCGCCTCGATCTCAATGGCACGGAGCACCGCTCCTGTATCGGTGGAGAAATACGGATGTCCCGTTCCTCCTGCAAAGAAGATTACCTTACCTTCCTCCAGGGCAGCCACAGCCGCATCCTTGGAAAACAGGCTGGTAAATGCTCCGCACACAAACGGGGTAAACACTTCCGTCTTCATCCCCACATGACGGAAGATCTCGGAGACATAAATACAGTTCATGACTGTCGCAAGCATCCCGATCTGATCCGCCTTCGTCCGATCAATGGTTTCGCTTGTCCTTCCTCTCCAGAAGTTGCCGCCGCCTGTCACAATAGCGACCTGAATCCCGTCATCGACAAGCTGCTTTACCTGTTCTGCGACGCCGATGCAGGTAGCCTCGTCAAATCCTGTCTTTTTCTCACCCGCAAGCGCCTCGCCGCTGAGCTTCAATAATACTCTTTTCATACTGTATGGCTCCTTTGTCTCTCTGCTTTGCGCAGCGCCGCCTCTTCCGCCGGCGCTGTCCTAAAATGAAGTATAACATAAGTTTTCTAATTTGTCATGTACATATCCGGCATCTCTCACATCTGTGATGACCGTCAGCTTATCCCCCGCCATGAGCCCCGTTCTGCCCCGGGGGATCAGCTCCTTTCCGTCACGCTCCACTGCCACCAGAAGGCAGTTCTTCGGCCAGGTAATATCGCTGACCTTCTTCCCCTCCAGAACTGATCCGCTCATGATGACAAACTCGCTGAGCACCTTTTCCCGTCCGGTAACATTTTCCCGTCTGGCGCCTTCTTCGTCCCCGGAACCGTCCGCCGCGCCGCCGTCTCTTCCATCCTCCTTTTTTCCGCTTAGGATTCTTCCAAGAAGGCTCTCATAGATGGGCTCCGATTTCAGGAGATGGGCCGTGATGTAGGCCGCCACGGAGACGATCGCCAGGGAGAGCATCTGGCTGACGGAACCGGACATCTCAAAAAGAAGGATAATCCCGGTAATCGGAGCGCGCACAATCGCCGTGAAGAATCCCGCCATGGAGAGAAGGACAAAATTGTTCATATACACCGGGTCCAGACCGAAGAGAGCTGTCCCCGTCATGGAGAAGATGCCTCCGATCAGCGCACCGAGGATCAGAAGCGGGAAGAAAATGCCTCCCGGTGCCCCGGAACCGAAACTGACTGCGGAGAAAAGAAATTTTACAACAAACGTGACGATCAGCCCTCCAAGCAGCATCTCCCCTCCGGTCAGTGAGACGATCAGATCATTTCCGCTGCCGAGGACAGAGGGCATGACCAGTCCCAGCCCCCCTGCTGTCATGAACGCGATGACCAGACGTCCGGTCCCGGTTAGGAATTTCGGTTTTTTATAGAGATCCTGTGCTGCCAGCATTCCTTTATTATAGAGAGCTCCCATTACGCCCAGGATAATCCCGAGAATCACGAGGAGCCAGTAATAATTCTGGGGCAGCACATGTTCCAGGCGGAACTGAAACACCGGATCAAGTCCGATGATGTGGGAACAGATATAATCTGCTGTCACCGAAGCAGTCATAACCGAGATCAGAATGCTTGTGGAAAATCCCTTGTGAATCTCCTCCAGAGAAAACATCATGCCCGCAAGGGGCGCATGGAAAGCCGCCGCAAGCCCTGCGCTTGCCCCGCATGTCATCAGATGGTTCTCTTCCGTCTTTCCCCGGTCGAGGAGGCGGGAAATTCCCTGTCCCGTCATGGCGCCCAGCTGGATAGACGGACCCTCCCTTCCCAGGGAAAGTCCTCCCAGAATACACAGAAAACCTCCCAGGAATTTCGCCGGGAGGACTTTCTTCCAGTTCTCTGAGAGCTTTCCCATGATCTCCCCTTCGATCTGGGGGATTCCGCTTCCCGAGATCATCGGCTCCCACTTCACAAGCCTTCCGACGATCAGAGCAAGCACGAACAGCACCAGGAACCAGCCCGCAATCCGCAGAGGATGTCCGCTGATAAATGCGAGCACTGACTTCAGCCACTGCCCTGCGAACGTGAGCGCCACACGGTACAGCAGGACCACAAGACCGGCAGCCGCGCCCACCAGAAGCCCTTCCCCGATCAGCAGAACAGGAAGGCGCCGGACTCTGTCCAGGGTATGTGAAGTATCTTTCTTCATAATTCTCTCTCCATTTCTTTTCAGCCAACACTTCCGTACTCTGCTCAGCAGAGGATTCCCGACAGGAGCACAGTGATCAGTCCGCAGATTCCGATCGCCAGACCGCTCATGGCGCCCTCCACCTCGCCGATCTCTACCGCTTTTGACGTACCCACCGCATGGCTTGACGCACCGATTGCCAGACCTGCCGCCACCGGATCACTCACACGGAAGACACGGATCAGAAGCGGTGCAAATATGCTTCCCAGAATACCGGTAAAGATCACTGCTGCCACGGTAATTGAAGGCGTACCGCCGGAAGTCCCGGCAATGCTGACAGCGATGGGTGTGGTAACGGATTTCGGGAGAAGGGATGCCGTCAGGTTCTCATTCAGCCCGAAAAGGCGGCACATCAGATACACGCTTCCCATAGATGCAGCCGAACCGGCCGCGCACCCCGCCAGAACCGGCAGCCAGTATTCCTTCAATATCTGTTTCTTTGCATAGACTGCCACAGCAAGACAGGCAGTCGCAGGGGCGAGGAACATGTCGATTACCGTTCCTCCCACATCATAAGAATCATAGGGAATATGAAAGATCAGAAGCACCCCTGCCACCAGGACAACAGCGATGACAAGCGGATTGCACAGCGGGGTTCTGAGCTTACGGTTCAGCTTCACTCCCACCCAGAACGCTGCCGCACTGATGCCTGCTCCGAAATAGGGAGAGGACGTCAGTTCATTTATTACACTGCTTATCCCGCTCATGACTTTCTCCTCCTTTCTTCTGCCGCATTTCTTCCGGCAGTCATTCTACCGGCCGTCAGTCTCACCACCGCTTTCACCACATATGCAGTCACCGCAAATGTGACAACCGTGGAGATGACACAGACCGCAAGGATCTGAAGCACATTGTTTTTCAGAATGTCAAAATAATTGATGATGCTCACACCTGCCGGCACAAAGAAAAACGCCATGTTTTCCAGGAGGAAATCCGCCTTTTCCTGAACGTGCTCCACTTTCAGTATTCCTGTCACCAGACAGAAAAAGAGAAGAAGCATTCCGATCACGCTTGCCGGGAATGAAAAGGGCAGGAATCTCTCCACCACCTCGCTGATCCAGCATACTGCAAATATAATTCCTACCTGTCTGATAATCTTCATAATCCCATCACACTCTCTTCCTTACTTTATCTTTGGCTGTAACTTTGCTGTCTCTTTTATCCACCGATGTATAAAGATACCACCCGGCATATGGCATGTCAACGACATTCTGTCGATTTCTTCCAAAATGCGTAACAGTTCAGCTTGACATTCCCCTTACAATATTTTATGATACATATGTTTTCGTACTTTAAACAACTAAAATTTTACAGTGCGAAGTTATAAGTGATAATTTTTATCAGCTTTCAATTTTGAATAACAAATGTAAATACCGGAGGATTACAGCTATGATTATTGTATTAAAGCCACACACAAGTGAAGAAAACATTACACGTGTGGAGAACCTGGTTAAAAACCGCGGTCTCGACACACATGTTGTACGCGGTACGGAGATGACCATCATCGGATGTATTGGAGACACCACGCTGATCGACCCGAGACTGTTCGAGGTGGACAGCAGCGTTGATAAGGTCATGCACGTCCAGGAGCCTTACAAACTTGCCAACCGTGCATTCCACCCGGAAGACTCCGTCATCGACGTATCCGGAGTCAAAATCGGCGGCGGTCATGTAGGGCTGATCGCAGGTCCCTGTTCCGTGGAATCTTTCGAACAGGTTCTGGAAGTTGCAAAGGCAGTCAAGGCATCCGGAGCGAATCTGCTCCGGGGCGGCGCGTTCAAGCCGAGAACCAGCCCCTACTCCTTCCAGGGTCTGGGTCTGGAAGGTCTGGACATTCTCTGCGCAGTAAAAGAAGAGACCGGTCTTCCCATCGTGACAGAGCTAATGTCCCCCCAGTATCTGGATATCTTCAATGAGAAAGTAGACCTGATCCAGATCGGCGCCCGCAACATGCAGAACTTCGATCTTCTGAAACAGCTCGGACAGGTTGACCGCCCGATTCTCCTCAAACGCGGACTCAACGCAACCTATGAAGAGTGGATCATGTCCGCAGAATACATTATGGCGTCCGGCAACGAAAACGTCATTCTCTGCGAGCGCGGTATCCGTACATTCGAGACCTATACAAGAAACACCCTGGATCTCCAGAGCATCCCGGTTCTCCGCAAGAAAACCCACCTTCCGGTGGTCGTTGACCCCAGCCACGCAGGTGGAAAATGGTGGCTTGTGGAGCCTATGGCAAAAGCTGCCATCGCAGCAGGGGCGGACGGCCTTATGATCGAGGTACACAATAATCCGGAGTGTGCGCTGTGCGACGGCGCCCAGTCGCTGAAACCCGAGAAATACGACTCCCTGCTCAAACAGGTAAAACAGATTGCAGAAGTTGTAGGAAAAATCCTGTAAAAAGTTTTTTGCATACAAGGAGTATCTCATTATGAAACTGACAGTAAATTTAGGAGATAACAGTTATCCGATCTATATTGACCGGGGCATTCTTCCCAGAGCCGGGGAGTATGTATCACAGTTTTTCCACGGGAAGCGGATCATGATCATCTCTGATGACAACGTATTTCCTCTTTACGGGCAGACACTCACCGATTCCCTGGCGGAGTCTGGCTATGAGTGCCACAGCCTGGTACTCCCCCACGGGGAGCCTACAAAAAGCTTTGATTCCCTGCCCGGTATCTATGCCGCGCTGCTTCAGGCAAAAATGACAAGAAGCGACCTGGTGGTTGCCCTGGGCGGCGGGGTCATCGGCGACCTGGCAGGCTTTGCTGCGGCGAGCTTCCTGCGCGGCGTAAAGCTTCTTCAGATCCCCACCTCCCTGCTGGCACAGGTGGATTCCTCTGTGGGCGGGAAAGTGGCGGTTGATCTTCCCCAGGGAAAAAATCTTGTGGGAGCATTCTTCCATCCGAAGATGGTGCTCATTGACCCGGACGTGCTTGATACACTGCCCGCTCATTTCATCAGCGATGGAATGGGCGAAGTCATCAAATACGGGTGCATCAAAGATGCGGAACTGTTCCGGACGCTCTGCGCCCATACCTCTTTTGAGGACCTGAAGAGCGATCTCGTCTCCATCATCGCCCGGTGCGTGGATATCAAGCGTGTCGTTGTGGAGGCGGATCAGTTCGACACAGGGGAACGGATGCTTCTGAACTTCGGTCATACCCTGGCCCACACACTCGAGCAGTATTATCACTATGAGCGGGAAAGCCACGGGGAAGCGGTAGGCATCGGCATGTACCACATCACAAAGATTTCCGAGGGAATGGGCCTTACAGCGCCGGGCTGCGCGGAGCAGATCCGGCATGCCCTTGAGATCTACGGTCTTCCCGTATCCTGCGGTCTTCCCGTAGAATCGCTGATCGAAGCCATCACCCTGGACAAGAAAAACCTGAACGGGAAACTGAACGTTGTGCTGCTCCGCGAAATCGGTGACAGCTATGTATATCCCACAGATGTTTCTTTCTTCAAAGACGCAGGGGTTATCTGAAAAAATCAGCAAGATATAACAAAGTGAGGCAATCTGAGAACTGTGATTTATATGCGAATATATTATAACAGCCTATTGGTTCGTAAGAACAGCGGCAGGAGTTGATTTTCCTGCCGCTGTTTCACTTAAGCCAAAAATATATTGACATTTTTCTATATGTTATATATAATAACACATAGACATTTATCTATGGGCGGTGGTTGAGAAAGATGGATGAAAAAAGAATTGCGGCAATTTTCAAAGCGTTTTGTGATGAAAACCG